>WBZR01002094.1_pt1 | contig 21983 bp, 18 predicted proteins | sample 5204231 | NCBI WGS metagenome assembly WBZR01 (sample SAMN12412403, study PRJNA552823) | activated sludge metagenome | isolation source: activated sludge from anammox sidestream of wastewater treatment plant... | place: USA: Virginia | collected 2017-08 | reverse complement strand
CGGTGACACGGTCGAACTGGCGGCGCGCCATCTCGTCGAACAGAAAGTCCGTCGCCTCCTGGTCGCCAACCGCACGCGCGAGCACGCCGAAACACTGGCGCGGCGCTTTGGCGGCACGACGCTTGCACTCGATGATCTCGAACGCCACCTGCCCGAAGCCGACATCGTGCTCTCGGCCACGGCCTCGCCCGAGCCGATCCTGCGCCGCGACATGGTCGAGCGCGCCCTGCGCGCGCGTCGGCATCGCCCGATGTTCCTGCTCGATCTCGCCGTGCCGCGCGACATCGAAGCACGGACCGCCGAACTGGAGGACGTCTTCCTCTACGGCATCGACGATCTCGAACAGGTGATCGACGAGAACCGCCGCTCGCGGCGCGAAGCCGCGGCGCAAGCCGAGGCCATCATCGACCTGCAGGTCGAACACTACCTCGCCTGGTGGCGCGCCACCGACAACCAGGACGCCCTGCGCCGCCTGCGCCAGCGCGGCGAATCCACTCGTGATGCGGTACTGGCGCGCGCCTGCGAGATGCTGACCCAGGGCAAGCAGCCGCAGCAGGCGCTGGAATACCTCGCCAACACCCTCACCAACAAGTTGCTGCACGCGCCCAGCGTCATGCTGCGCGAGGCGGCGCAGCAGGGCGATCACGAACTGCTCCAGGCCGCCGCACGCCTGCTCGGCACTGGCCTCACCCCATCTCGGGACGACGATGACTCCGGGCATACGCCGCAAGCTCGACGCCCTGACTGAGCGCCACGAGGAGGTCGGCCGCCTGCTGGCCGAGCCTTCGGTCAGCGCCGACCCGAAGCGCTTTCGCGAACTGTCGCGCGAATACGCGCAACTCGACGATGTCGTCACGACCCTGCGCGAGCACGATGCCGTCGTCGCGGCCCTGACCTCGGCCGAAAGCATGCGTGCCGATCCGGAGCTGCGCATGCTCGCCGAGGAGGAAATCGAGGCGCAAGGCCGGCGCCTCGGCGAACTCGAGGACGCGCTCAACCTGCTGCTCCTGCCGCGCGACCCGCGTGACGATGCCAACCTGTTCCTCGAAATCCGTGCCGGCACCGGCGGCGACGAGGCTGCGCTGTTCGCCGGCGACCTGTTCCGCATGTATGCACGCTACGCCGAGACGCGCGGCTGGCGGGTCGAGACTCTCGCCGCCAATGCCGGCGAACACGGTGGTTTCAAGGAGATCGTGGCCCGCATCGAGGGGCGCGGCGCGTTCGCCGAACTGAAATTCGAATCCGGCACCCACCGCGTCCAGCGCGTACCCGAAACCGAGTCACAGGGCCGCATCCACACCTCGGCCGCGACCGTCGCGATCCTGCCGGAACTGGACGAGATCGACGACATCGAGCTCAAGGACGCCGAGCTGCGCATCGACACCTTCCGCGCTTCCGGCGCCGGCGGCCAGCACGTCAACAAGACCGACTCGGCGATCCGCATCACCCACCTGCCCAGTGGCATCGTGGTTGAGTGCCAGGACGAGCGCAGCCAACACAAGAACCGCGCCCGCGCGCTGTCGCTGCTGAAGGCTCGCCTGCTCGACGAGGAACGCAGCCGCCAGACTGCGGCACAGGCGGAATCACGCCGCCTGCAGGTCGGCTCGGGCGACCGCAGCCAGCGCATCCGCACCTACAACTTCCCGCAGGGACGGCTCACCGACCACCGCATCGGCCTGACCCTGCACCGCCTGCCGGAAATCCTCGCCGGCGACCTCGGCGAGGTGATCGCCGCGCTGCGTCGCGAACACCAGGCCGACGAACTGCGCCTGGCCGGCTCGACCGGCTGAGAATCTGCGCCACGCCGCCACGCACCCGTGCTCGCGCGCTCGACGAGGATGCACGCACGCCCCGGACTTGGCATCCTTGCGCCATCACGCCCCGAGATGCCCCGATGAACACGCCCGAGATCCGCATCGAGTTCGCCCGCCACCCGGAAGATCTGCCCGACCTGCGCGCGGTGCGCGAACCGGTGTTCATCATCGAACAGGCGGTGCCACCGGAACTGGAATGGGACGAACTGGACGCCCGCAGCCTGCACGTCATCGCGCGCGATCCGGAGGGCACGCCGGTCGGCACCGCACGCCTCACTCCGGAACACGCGATCGGGCGCATGGCGGTACTGGCCGACTGGCGCGGTCGTGGCGTCGGCACCGCGCTGCTGACAAGTCTCATCGCCAAGGCGCGCGAACTCGGTCATCCCTTCCTCCAACTGCATGCCCAGACCCATGCAATCGGGTTCTATGAACGCTTCGGCTTCAGCGCGCACGGCCCCGAATACGACGAGGCTGGCATTCCGCATCGCAGCATGCGCCTGTCCCTGGCACCGGACGAGCCGGATGAGCGGACTCTGCGCGAGACCGACTCGCTCACGGAACTGGCGCAACTGACGCTTGCCGTCATCGAACGCGGACGGCGCGAGCTCCTGATCTACACCCGCGACCTCGATCCGCAACTGCTCGACAGCCGCGAAGCCCTCGCCGCCCTGCGCCGCTTCGCCACCAGCGCACGCGATGCGCAGATCCGCGTACTGGTCCACGACCTGCGGCGCGCGGTGCAGGATGGCCACGGTCTCATCAGCCTCGCGCAGCGACTGTCGAGCCATGTCTCGATCCGCGTGGTCGAAGACGAGCCTGACGTGCAGTACGCCGGTGCTTTCCTGCTCAACGATCGGGGCAGCTACGTGTTCCGTCCGATTGCGACACGCGCGGAAGCCAGCGCCTGTCTGCGCGATCCGGCTCGCCAGCGCCAGTTGCTCGGCTACTTCAACGAGGTCTGGGAACGCGCCCGCCCGGCCAGCGAACTGCGCCCGCTCTAGGAGCCTGTCGGACTCCTAAGTCTGGAACAGCGGCCTCCTTGCCAACAAAGAAAAAGCCCCGACCACGGAATCGTGATCGGGGCTTGATGCCCTGAAACCAGGCTACCAATGCATCAGCGATGCATCGGCGCCGATACTCAGTTCTGCACGTTCAACTCGGTGCGGCGATTGACTTCGCTCTTGCAGGCCGGCAGCGTCTGCGGCGTCGGCTCGATCGGACGGCTCTCGCCGTAGCCATTCGGACCCACCAGACGCGAGGCGGCGATGCCGTTGGCGGTCAGGTAGTCATACACCGCCTTGGCACGACGCTCGGACAGCGACTGGTTGTAGTTTTCCGCACCGCACAGGTCGGTGTGGCCAGCCACTTCCACCCGCAACTCCGGATACTGGCTCAGCACCGTGACCGCTTCCTTCAGCGTCGCGACCGCATCCGGACGCAGGCTGGACTTGTCGTAGTCGAAGTTGACTCCGCGCAGGTCGATCGTCACCGCAACCGGGCAACCATCCGGACCCACGGTCTGGCCGGGCTTGGAATCCGGGCAGCGGTCGTCGCAGTTGTTGACGCCATCGCCATCGTCATCGAGATCCGCGCAGCTCGGCTGTACCGGCGCCGGCGGAACCGCTTCAACCGCGGCTGCGGCCGGGGCAGCCGGCGCATCACCGAACTTCACCAGGTAGCTGATCTGGCCGATGTAGTCGAGGAAGCCCTCGTCACGTGGCGCAGCGTGGCTGCCATCGTCCGCGGTCCAGCGTGCCAGCACTTCACCACGCAGGGCGGAACGCTGGTAATCACGCTGCAGACCGAAGCCGACCTGGGTCGCCAGATTGTTGTCCTGGCGCTTCAGCGGCTTGCCACCACGCGGATTGGAGAAATATTCGTCGCTGCGCAGCATGCCGGCGCCGAAAGCCACATACGGACCCCACTCGCTGTCGGCATCACGGAAGTGGTAACGCCCCGTCAGCATCAGGCCGTAGTTGTTCCAATGCAGGCCGCCACCCTTCTGCTCCATGCGCACCGTGTTGGCATCGAGGTCGACCGAGAAGTTGGGAGCGAAGTACTTGCCCACGCCAATGCCGTAGGTGAGGCTGTCGTCCATCCCACGGCTCGAATCGGTAACGAGCAGGCCACCGCCGAACGTGCCATACCAGCGGTCGTCGAAGTCCTGCGCGGTCGCAACCTGGGCCAGGCCCAGCGCGCCGAGGAGAGCACAACCCAAAAGTGTTTTCTTCATCTTTTGCTCCTAAACAAAAAGGCCATGAATGCGATTGAACAGGCGACGTGACCAGTCTGCCCGGCGGCACTGAATTGAAGCCCAGCCGGAAGCAGTCTACACGACATCCGCTCGCACACTTTAACACATTGATAACGTTTATCCAGCCTGCTCGCGCACCTGCTCGCGAACTGCACTGCTCGCGAACTGCCAGAACGTCCCGGTCTTGCCGTTCGTCGGCACACCATGCATCGTGTCCGCCTGACTTGCACGCTTGGACGGACATGGACGTTTCCTACCCGCACCTGCTCTCGCCGCTGGACCTGGGCCACTGCACCCTGCCCAACCGGGTGTTGATGGGCTCGATGCACACCGGCCTGGAAGACCGGCAACGCGATTTTCCGAAATTGGCGGCGTATTTCGCCGAGCGCGCACGCGGTGGCGTCGGCCTGATCGTCACCGGTGGCATCGCCCCGAACATCTCCGGCTGGCTCAAGCCCTTCGCCGGCAAGCTCTCCTGGCCCTGGGAGGTGAACAAGCACCGCAAGGTCACCGCGGCCGTACATGCCGAAGGCGGGCGAATCTGCATGCAGATCCTGCATGCCGGACGCTACGGCTACCACCCGCTCAACGTCGCCCCGTCACGACTGAAGTCGCCGATCACCCCGTTCACGCCCCGTGCCCTGAGCACCCGCGGGGTCGAGCGCCAGATTCGCGACTTCGTGCACTGCGCCGTGCTGGCGCGCGAAGCCGGCTATGACGGCGTCGAGATCATGGGCTCGGAGGGCTACCTCATCAACGAGTTCCTTGCCGCCCGCACCAACCAGCGCCGTGACCGCTGGGGCGGAAGCTTCGAGAACCGCCTGCGCTTCGCAAGCGAAATCGTGCGTCGCACCCGGGCGGCCGTCGGTCGCGATTTCATCCTCATTTTCCGGCTCTCAATGCTGGAACTGGTCGAGGACGGAGCCAATCTCGACGAGACCATCGCCACCGCCAAGGCGCTCGAAGCCGCCGGTGCCTCGATCCTCAATACCGGCATCGGCTGGCACGAGGCCCGCATCCCGACCATCGTCACCAGCGTGCCGCGCGCCGCCTTCGCCTTTGCCACGGCGCGCCTCAAGCGCGAGGTTTCGATTCCACTGGTCGCGACCAACCGCATCAACATGCCGGATGTGGCCGAGGCGATCCTGGCGCGCGGCGAGGCCGACATGGTCTCGATGGCACGGCCCTTCCTCGCCGATCCGGAATGGGTCGCCAAGGCGAGGCGCGGCCAGTCCGACACGATCAACACCTGCATCGCCTGCAACCAGGCCTGCCTCGATCACATCTTTCAGAACCGCAGGGCCAGTTGCCTGGTCAACCCGCGCGCCGGGCGCGAAACCGAGCTCAACTACCTGCCGACCGGCACGCCCAAGCGCATCGCCGTGGTTGGCGCCGGCCCAGCCGGGCTGGCCTGCGCCTGCGTCGCAGCCGAACGCGGCCATCAGGTCACCTTGTTCGAGGCACTCGACGACATCGGCGGCCAGTTCAACCTCGCGCGCCGGATTCCCGGCAAGGAAGAGTTCGACGAGACGATCCGCTATTTTCGCCAGCGCATCGTCGCCACCGGCATCAAACTGAAACTGTCCACCCCGGCCAGCGTGCAAGCGCTTGCCGGCTTCGACGAAATCGTCCTCGCCACGGGCGTGGCACCGCGGACGCCAGCCATTGCCGGCATCGACCATCCCAAGGCCATCACTTATCCGGAACTGCTCGACGGGCGACGCACCGCCGGGCGGCGCGTGGCCGTGATCGGGGCGGGCGGCATCGGCTTCGATGTCGCTGAATTCCTGATCCAGACGGGGCCATCGCCAACACTGGATGCGGCGCGCTGGCGTGCCGAATGGGGCATCGACGAGACTCTGCGTGCGCGCGGTGGAATCGAGGGCATCACACCACGCATCGAAGCACCGGCACGCGAGGTCTGGCTGCTGCAACGCAGCGAGGGCGCGCTCGGCAAGCGCCTCGGCAAGACCACCGGCTGGGTGCATCGGGCCACGCTCAAGCGCGCCGGGGTGAAGATGCTCGGCGGCGTCGAGTACGAACGCATCGACGATGCCGGCCTGCACCTGCGCGTGGATGGCAAGCCGCAACTGTTGCCGGTGAACCATGTGATCCTCTGCGCCGGCCAGGAATCCCGCCGCGAGCTGCTGGGTCCGCTGCAGGCCGCTGGCCATCGTCCACACCTGATCGGCGGTGCCGAACTGGCCGCAGAACTCGACGCCAAGCGGGCGATCGCGCAGGGCAGCGAGCTGGCTGCAACGCTGTGACACAGGCACGCCGTGAGGGCCGACAGACCGCCCCGGAGCTTCGCCTCGACGCCTGGGCCTGACGCGCGGGCAGTCGCCACATTCAGGTTTGGTTGCGGGTTCCGCCCGTAATTTCTGCCCGTTTCCGGTCGCCCATCGAATGCAGCGCGACCCGGAATCAACGGAAACAGGGAGTGCATGCCACGTCTCCCTCCGTGCGGCTGGCGCCGCGATGCCACGATCGGCCCGCGCCAGGCGTACCCCCGAAAGCGCCATGTCAGAAACGCCCTGCCCATCGCCCGTACGGGATGAGCGCCGCCCAAGGGTGCCTTGCGCACCTGCGGCCGGAACAAAGACCGATCCGACGCAACGAATAAGGAGTCCGCGATGAAGCTGGCAACCCTGCTATGGCTGTCGCAATTGTTACCCCAGCCCTACGCCGATCAGGCGTGCCTGGCCACCACTGTCTATCTCGAAGCGCGCAACCAGTCCGAACTGGGCCAGCGTGCCGTCGCCGAGGTCGCGTTGCGCCGCCTCGACAGCCGCCGCTGGGGCAACAGTCTTTGTGCCGTGGTGCTGGCACCGCGCCAGTTCGCCCCGACCCTGCTGCCGGCCGATTACGCGATTGCCAACGTGCGGGCGTGGAATCGCGCGGTCGCGGTTGCACTGCGGGTACGCAACGACTGGGCCAAGCCCTCCGCGCTGCGACGCCAGATCGTGCCCGGCGCCGACCATTTCGTCGTCCAGGCCAAGGCTTCGCCCGACTGGGCCCAGGGCGTACCGGTCGCGACCATCGGCGACCACACCTTCTACAGCGTCGCCCACCGTCTCTGAAACCCGTACCCGCGCGACCCGCCGCGGGCACGCAAATCACCTCGCGCGCCGCACATGCGGCATGGCCGGGACTTGAAGCATGCCGACGCCGCCCGCATCTGGAGTGGCTGCATCCCACCTTCGGAGGTCTTTCGATGAAACTCTACTGCATGCCCGGCGCCTGCTCGCTGGCCGACCACATCGTGCTGGAATGGATCGGTGCCGAGCACGAGGTCGTGCCGCTTTCGCACGACAAGCTGCGCGCCGACTACCTGAAGATCAACCCGGCCGGCGCAGTGCCCGCACTGCAACTGGACGATGGCACGATCCTGACCCAGAACATCGCAATTCTCGACTATCTCTCCCAGCTCAAGCCGGAAGCGAAGCTGGTCGGCGACGGTTCGGCCCTGGCGCGTGCCCGGGTGTTGCGCTGGACCGCGTTCCTCAATTCCGACGTGCACAAGAACTTCTCTCCACTGTTCGGCGCGCCGCGTTTCGTCGATGGCGAGGCCGCACAGGCCGACCTCAAGGCCAAGGCCGTCGGCCGCCTGATGGAACAGTTCACCCTGCTCGACCAGCAGATGGGCGCGGGCGGCTGGCTGGTCGACGACCAGCGCTCGATCGCCGACCCCTATCTCTACGTGCTGCTGCGCTGGGCCGATGCGATGCAGATGGATCTTTCCACGCTCGCCAATCTGCGCCGCTTCAAGGCACACATGGAGGCCGATGCCGGCGTCCGCGCCGCGCTCAAGGCCGAGGGTCTGGCCTGAATCAGGACTCGCCTTGCGCAAGGCGTGCGTAAAACGCCTTGCGGAAGGCCTCGAAGTCGCGCGCCTCGATCGCTGCACGGATGCCAGCCATCAATTCCTGGTAGTAGTGCAGGTTGTGGATCGTCGCGAGCATCGGGCCGAGCATCTCGTTGCAGCGATCGAGATGGCGCAGATAGGCGCGGCTGAAGCCGCCGGCACAGGCCGCGCATCCGCACTCCGGGTCGATCGGGCGCAAATCCTTCTCGTACCTGGCATTGCGGATGCGCAAGGTGCCGAAGCGGGTGAAGTAGTGGCCATTGCGCGCATTGCGCGTCGGCATCACGCAGTCGAACATGTCGATGCCGCGCGCCACCGCCTCGACGATGTCCTGCGGCCGCCCGACGCCCATCAGGTAGCGCGGTCGATCCGCCGGCAACTGCGGGCAGACGTGCTCCAGCATCGCGTTGCGCTCCTCCTCCGGCTCGCCCACGGCCAGACCGCCGACCGCATAGCCGTCGAAACCGATCGCCTGCAGGCCTTCGGCCGAGTGTGTCCGCAACTCCGGGTAGACATGCCCCTGGACGATGCCGAACAGAGCCGCATCATTGTCCAGCCGCTCGTGCTCGGCCCGGCTGCGCGCAGCCCAGCGCAGCGACAATTCCATCGATTCGCGCGCACGCTTTTCACTCGTGACCACGCCATCGACCGCGTAGGGCGTGCACTCGTCGAAGATCATCACGATGTCGGAATCGAGCACGCGCTGGATCTGCATGCTTTCCTCGGGCCCGATGAACACCCGCCGCCCATCCACCGGTGAGGAAAACGCCACGCCCTGCTCGGTGATCTTGCGCCGGTGCGCCAGCGAGAACACCTGGAAACCGCCCGAATCGGTCAGGATCGGCCCGTCCCAGCGCGCAAACCCATGCAAGCCGCGATGCGTGGAAATCACTTCCAGCCCCGGGCGCAGGTAGAGATGGAAGGTGTTGCCGAGGATGATCTGCGCACCGATCTGTCGCAGCATCGCGGGAAACATGCCCTTGACCGTGCCGTAGGTGCCCACCGGCATGAAGGCCGGGGTTTCCACCTCACCGCGCGGAAACCTCAGACGCCCGCGCCGCGCCGCGCCGTTGATGTTCGAAAGCTGAAACTGCATCCGCGACATGGCTTACGAGCCCCGATTTCCGATTTCCGATTCCCGACTCTCGGGAAACACCAGCATGGCATCGCCATAGCTGAAGAAGCGATAGCGCTCGCGCACCGCGTGTTCATAGGCCGCCAGCACCCGCTCCTGTCCGGCGAAGGCACAGACCAGCATCAGCAGGGTGGATTCGGGCAGGTGGAAGTTGGTCAGCAGGGCATCGACACTGCGAATCGCCTTGCCGGGATGCAGGAACAGCCGGGTCTCGCCCGAGTACGGGCGCACCTCGCCGTCACGCCAGCTCGACTCCAGCGCCCGCACCACGGTGGTGCCGACCGCAACCACACGCCCGCCGCGGGCACGGGTGGCGCGAATCTGCGCGCACAGGGGTTCCTCCACGCGCAGCCATTCGCTGTGCATCACGTGCTCTTCCAGCCGCTCGACCCGCATCGGCTGGAAGGTACCGGCACCGACGTGCAGGGTGACGTGGCCGGATTCGACGCCGCGTACACGCAATGCCTCCAGCAGGGACTCGTCGAAATGCAGACCCGCCGTGGGCGCCGCGACTGCTCCCGGTTCGCGCGCGAACACGGTCTGGTAGCGTTCGGCGTCGTCGGCCCCGGGCGCACGGGTCATGTAGGGTGGCAAGGGCATCGAGCCGAGCCGCAGCAGCAGCGCCTGCGCCGTCTCCACGGTTTCCACGCGCAGGTCGAAGAACCCTTCGTGCCGACCAAGCACGCGCAACCGCGTGCCGTCGCCGAGCACCAGCAGCGAACCCGGCTTCGGCGTCTTGCTGACGCCCAGTTGCGCGCGGAACTCGTGCTCGTCCAGCAGGCGCTCGACGAGGATTTCCACCTTGCCGCCGGTTTCCTTGTGGCCGTGCAGGCGCGCCGGCAGCACACGGGTGTCGTTGAATACCAGGAAATCGCCCGCTGCGAGCCACTGCGGCAGATCGCGGATCCTCGCGTCCTGCCACGACGCGGGTGCAGGCGGGAGCACGAGCATCCGGCTGGCCGAACGCTCGGGCAGCGGATGTTGTGCGATCGACTCGCGCGGCAGATCGTAGTGGAACTCGGACTTCTTCAAGATGCTGATCGAAACGACAAAGCTCGCCATTATCCGCGCTGCATCCGCGTGCGCCAAGCATGAACACTGCACGGCATGGCCCGAGCCTGCGGGGTTATGCGTCTTCGGGCGCGATGGTACAATTTCGCCAATCCACTGATAGCAAAAGGAAACGGCGCGGCCCTGCCAGCGCACCACGTTTCCTCAGGCAACCCGTTCCTGCTCGCAAGGAGAGCCCATGAACACCGCATCCGACATCCTGCTGGCACTCGCCGGCCTGCGCCAGTACGCCGGCAATGCCCGCACCCGCGGCCTCGACGACGCCACACTCATCCGACTGGCTCCGAACCATCCCGAGCTGGGTGAGGCGATTGTCGCCGCACACGACCAGTTCGAGGCGGTGAAAACCGAGTTCCCCGAGTTGCTGGCGCTCGACGAGCACGCTCAGTGTGAAGCCGTGCAGGCCGGTTTCGTCAATTTCTATCCGTCCGATGCGGTGAATCCGTACGTTGCATTGGCAGCACGCGGACCGTGGGTCGTCACCCTCAAGGGTGCGGTGCTGCACGATTCGGGCGGCTACGGCATGCTCGGCTTCGGCCATACCCCGCCGGCCGTGCTCGCAGCCCTGGCCCGGCCGCAGGTGATGGCCAACATCATGACACCCTCGCTGGCGCAACTGCGCCTGACCCGCGCCCTGCGCGCCGAAATCGGCCATCGTCGCAACGGCTGTCCGTATGCGCGTTTCCTGTGCCTGAACTCCGGCTCGGAATCGGTCACCCTCGCCTGCCGCATCGTCGACATCAATGCCAAGCTGCAGACCGAAACGGGCGCTCGCCATGCCGGCAGGACGATCAAGCACCTCGCGGTGAAGGGCGCCTTCCATGGCCGCACCGAGGGACCGGCGCGCTACTCCGACTCCTCGCGCAAGGCCTATCTCGCACATCTGGCCAGCTACCGCGACGAGGATTCGCTGCTGACCGTCGATCCCTACGATGTGGAACACCTGCGCGGCATCTTCGCGCAGGCCGAGCGCGAGGGCTGGTTCATCGAGGCGATGTTCCTCGAACCAGTGATGGGCGAAGGCGATCCGGGCCGCGGCGTGACGCCGGCGTTCTATGCCGCCGCGCGCGAGCTCACCACCGCCCACGGCAGCCTGCTCCTGGTCGATTCGATCCAGGCCGGCCTGCGCGCGCACGGCGTGCTCTCGGTGATCGACTATCCCGGTTTCGAGCACCTGCCGGCACCGGACATGGAGACCTATTCCAAGGCGCTCAACGCCGGCCAGTATCCGCTCTCGGTGCTTGCCGTCAGCGAACGTGCCGCCGGGCTCTACCGCAGCGGCGTGTACGGCAACACCATGACCACCAATCCACGCGCGATGGACGTGGCCTGCACCGTGCTGGCCGCGCTCACGCCGGCGATCCGCGCCAACATCGCGACCCGCGGCAAGGAATTCGTCGCCAAGCTCGAAGGCCTGCGGCGCGAGCTTCCCGACCTGATCACCAAGGTTCAGGGCACCGGCCTGCTGTTCTCCTGCGAGCTGGCCGACAGCTTCAAGTGCTACGGCAGCGGCAGCATCGAGGAATACATGCGCGAGCGCGGCATCGGCGTGATCCACGGCGGCGCCAACTCGCTGCGCTTCACCCCGCACTTCGCCATCACCGAGGATGAGGTCGACCTGGTGATCGCCCATGTGCGCCACGCACTGCTGCACGGCCCGCGCAAGACCCAGGCGGAAGCCGCCTGAGAGCCCGCACGCTCCGGTCCCGCGCGTGATCGGGATCGGAGCGCATCGACCCGCAGCCCTGATTCAAGCGGCAGCGGCATCCGCCGTGGATCGGCGCGCATCGCCATCCACGACCACGCCGACTGCGACTCCGTCACACGCCTCGACGTGTTTTCAGCGCAGTCCTGCGATCGGCTATCTTTGTCGCCCTCCCCGAAGCCGGTCGCGACGCCATGAAAGCCCTGTTCACCCTTGCCGCCAGCCTGCTGCTGTCCGTGACTGCATCCGCATCCGACGGCACGCGGGTTCCGATCGAAGCCTTCGCCGGATCCAGCAAGATCACGATGCCGCGCCTGTCTCCGGATGGTCGCCACGTCGCCGTGGTCGTGTCCATGGATGACGGCAATTACGCGCTGAACGTGCTCCAGCTTCCGGAGAACCAGCGCACCGCGATGCTGCGCCTGCCGCGCTACGAAATGCCGCTGGATGTGGTCTGGACCAGCAACGAGCGACTGGTCCTGGGCAAGGCGCGCAAATTCGGCTCGCTGGAAGAGCCGATGCCGACCGGAGAAATCATCGCCTCCGACGTCGACGGCAAGAATCAGACCTACATCTACGGACCCGAACGCAGTGCGCGCAACGCCGGCCTCGAACGCGGCTACGGCTTCCTCGCAGGAACGCCGGAAAAGCTGGACGACCACTTCTACATGCGCACCTGGCAGCCAGAGGGCACCCATCGCTCGCGCCTCTACCTCATGGATGCACGCAAGGCGACTCAGCGCGAGATCGGCAGCATCGACGTGCGCGACATGTCCTTCGTGCTGCGTGGCGACGGCGTGCCAATCTACGCCTTCGGTACGGACGAGGATGGCAATCACGTGCTTTACCGGTCCGGCGACGGCCAGAAATGGGACGAAATGACCGCCGCCAGCGTCGGCGGTCGATTCGCGCCGGTCGCGATCACCCCGGACAATACCGGCGCCTATGGCTATTTCAGCGTCGCAGACGGCCCATCGGCCTTCGTGCGCGCCGACCTTGCCGGCAAGGAGCGTGTCGTGTTGGAGCAGGACAGCTTTGCCAGTGCCGGCGATCTGGTATGGAACACGAACCCGCGCCAGCCGTTCGCCATCCTTTCCGGTGCCGGCATTCCTGCCGTCCACTACTTCGATCCAGCCGATCCATCCGCGCAGTTGCACGCTGCCCTGTCCAAGGCTCTCGCGGCCGAAAACCTGCGCATCCAATTCGTCGATCGGACCCAGGATGGCACGTTGCTGATGTTCTACGCCTACAGCGACCGCGATCCGGGCGCGTGGTACCTCTACGACACGGTGAAGCGCAGCGTTTCCCGGCTGCTCGTGCGACGCGAGGGCATCGACCCGAAACGGATGGGCGAGCGTCGTCCGTTCCGCTTCAAGGCCAGCGACGGGCTCGAACTGGAAGGCATCCTGACCCTGCCCAATGGCATCGCCGAACCGGAGAAACTGCCGATGGTGCTGCTGCCACACGGCGGCCCGCACGTTGCCGGCGACGCCTGGGAATTCGACAATGACGCCCAGTTTCTCGCCAGTCGCGGCTACCTCGTGCTGCAGGTGAACTATCGCGGATCACGCGGTCGCGGGCTCGCCTTCGAACGCGCCGGCTGGCTGCAGTGGGGCACGCGCATCCAGGACGACCTGATCGACGCGGTGCACTGGACCATCGAGCACGGCCATGCCGATCCCGCGCGCATCTGCGCCTACGGTGCCAGCTTCGGGGCTTATTCGGCGATGATGGTGGCGGCACGGGCGCCCGACCTGTTCCGCTGCGCCGTCGGCTATGCCGGCCTCTACGACCTGCCGATGATGTACGCCAAGGGTGACATCCAGGAGCGTCGCTCCGGACGCAAGTATCTGACGCGCGTGATCGGTCGTGACCGCGCCGAGCTTGCCGCCAACTCTCCCACCACGCTGGCGCGCAACATCAAGATCCCGGTACTGCTGATCCACGGCGAAGCCGATGAACGCACGCCACTGGCCCAGGCCAAGGCGATGCGAGCGGCGCTCGAACAGGCCGGCAACGCCCCCGAATGGATGAGCGTTGCGCGCGAAGGTCACGGCTTTTACGAGGAAAAGAACTCCATCGCGATGTTCAGCCGTCTCGAAGCCTTCCTTGCCAGGAATCTTGCCACCGTCCGCTGACGGACGCCCCGATCCCGCCAGCGCTGCGGGATCGGGACGCAACCTCGGATTCAGCCACCTGTCGCCGCCGCATAGGCATCGGTCGCACGCAGCAGGGCATCGGAAATCTCCGGCTCGAAACCGGAGTGCCCGGAGTTCGGGCAGATGACGAGTTCGGCCTCGGGCCAGGCCCGATGCAGATCCCAGGCGTTTTGCACCGGACAGACGACATCGTAGCGGCCGTGCACGATCGTGGCCGGAATCTCCCGCAACCGCACGGCATCGCGCAACAACTGATTCTCGATCTCGAAGAAGCCGCCGTTGACGAAGTAGTGGCACTCGATTCGGGCGAAGGCCAGGGCAAAATCATCCGCCTTGTGCGCGTCGATGAAGGCCGGATCCTGACGCAGGAAACTGGTCGATGCCTCCCACACCGACCAGGCCCGCGCGGCGCGCACGCGCACCGCCTCGTCCGTGCTGGTCAGGCGGCGGTGATAGGCCGAGATCAGGTCGGCACGTTCCACCGCCGGAATCGGTTCGAGATACGCTTCCCATGCGTCGGGAAACAGGCGGCTTGCGCCCTCCTGATAGAACCATTCCAATTCCCAGCGACGCAGCATGAAGATACCGCGCAGTACCAGTTCGGTGACCGGCTCTGGATGCCGCTGGGCGTATGCCAGCGCCAGGGTCGAGCCCCAGGACCCGCCGAAGACCTGCCAGCGCGCAATGCCGAGGTGCGCACGCAGGCGTTCGATGTCGGCCACCAGATCCCAGGTGGTGTTGTCGACCAGGTCCGCGTGCGGTGTCGAGCGGCCCGAACCTCGCTGATCGAACAGCACGATGCGGTAACGCGCCGGATCATGGAAGCGCCGCATCTTCGGGCTGCAGCCGCCGCCCGGTCCGCCATGCAGAATCACCACCGGCTTGCCTTCGGGATTGCCGCACTGCTCGTAGTACAGGGTGTGTCGGTCGGAAACGGCCAGGAAGCCGCTGTCGTAGGGTTCGATGACGGGATAAAGAGTGCGCATGAGGCGTCCGCGAACGTGATGGAACGCGCAAGTGTAGCCGCACGCCACCGAGGCGTCAGAAGCGGACTGCCGATCTCGACGTTCACGCCCGCATGCGAAAACGGCCCGGATGCGAGTCCGGGCCGTTTCGATCGTTTGGTCGGGGTAGCCGGATTTGAACCGACGACCACTTGTCCCCCAGACAAGTGCGCTACCAGGCTGCGCTATACCCCGGAGTTGTCAGCGCTCACCACAGCCGGTGAACGAGCCCGTCATTCTAGCAGAAGCGGAACAGCCTGGCATCCTGCGCACCCTCGACGATTCGTGCCGCGTGGCCTCAGCGGCGCAGCAATTGCAGGACTTCCTCCAGCTCCATCCGCACCTGACGGGCGATCTGGGTCGAGATGCTGGCCTCCGCCTTGCCCTGCTCACCCTCGATGCGCTGGCGTGCGCCCGTGATGGTGAAGCCCTGGTCGTACAGCAGGGAGCGGATCTGGCGGATGGTCAGCACGTCATGGCGCTGGTAGTAACGCCGGTTGCCGCGGCGCTTGACCGGCTTGAGATTGGGGAACTCGGTTTCCCAGTAGCGCAGCACGTGCGGTTTGACGTCGCACAACTCGCTGACCTCACCGATGGTGAAGTAGCGTTTGGCCGGGATCGGCGGAAGTTCGCTGTTACTGCCCGGATCCAGCATAGGCTTCCACGCGCTCCTTCAGCTTCTGGCCGGGACGGAAAGTCACCACCGTCCGGGCGGAAATCGGAATCTCTTCACCGGTCTTGGGATTGCGCCCGGGCCGCTGGTTCTTGCGTCGCAGATCGAAGTTGCCGAAACCCGACAGCTTCACCTGATGACCGTCCTGCAGCGCCTCGCGCAAGGTCTCGAAGAACGCATCGACGAACTCCTTCGCTTCGCGCTTGTTGAGCCCGACGTCTTCGAACAAGCGCTCGGCCATGTCAGCCTTGGTCAATGCCATCACGATCCCCTGAGTACCGCACCGCAATCCTGCGCCAGAGCTTGCAGCGCTGCCGCCACGGCGCGCTCGCTGTCCTGGTCCGCAAGGGTGCGCGAATCATCCTGAAAAATCAAGCCCATAGCGATACTCTTGAAACCCGTTTCCAAACCCTTGCCCTGATACACGTCGAACGGCCACACCGCCCGCAGGAGGCTGCCCACGGAACGTTCCAGGCTGTCCCGGATCATCGCCCACGGCAACTCCTGCGGCACGACCACGGCGAGGTCGCGTCGAACCGACGGGAACCGCGACAACTCTCGCGCCGCCGGCACCGTGCGTTCCGACAGGAGTTCGAGGTCGAGTTCGAACACCAGCACCTCCCGATCCAGATCCAGCGTCCGCGACAGGGCCGGATGCAGGTGCCCGATATGGCCAAGGAGCTGCCCTTCACGCTCGATCCGGGCGCTGCGCCCGGGATGCAGCCACGGCTCGTCGCACGGAACCAGCGCGATGCCCGGCGGATTTCCGGTCAGCGCCAGGAGCGAGTCGAGATCGCCACGCAGGTCATGGAAATCGACCTCACGGCCGCCCTCGCCCCATTGTTCGGCGCGTGCGGCCCCGCAGGCAGCCACCGCCAAACGCTGACTCTCGACCGGTCCCTCGCTGCCGGCGTGAAACACGCGCCCGATCTCGAACAGGCGCACGCGTGCCTGTTGCCGCGCAAGGTTGCGCCCGAGCGCCTCGACCAGACCGGGCAGGAGCGAGGTCCGCATCACGCCCAGTTCGGCCGACAGCGGATTGGCAAGGGCAATGGCTCCGTGGTCCAGTGACCAGGCCTTGAGCAGCGCAGCATCGCGAAAGGCGAAATTGATCGTCTCGAAATAATCGCGCGCCGCCAATTGCGCGGTGAAGGACGCCAACGCGACCCGTGCCTCGGGCATGGCGCCAAGCTGGATCTCGCCTGTCGGTGCGTGCAGGGGCACTCGATCGTAGCCGTGGATGCGCGCCACTTCTTCGATCAGGTCCTCTTCGACCGCGATGTCGAAGCGACGCGAGGGCGGTGCCACCAGCCAACCCTCGGCATCGGCCGACACGCCCATGCCGAGGGCACGCAGGATACGCTCGACTTCGGCATCGGGCACCTGCATGCCGAGGATGCGCGCGAGCCGGTCACGGCGCAGGCGCAAGGGCGGACGTGCCACCAGGTACTGCGGATCCAGCGCCTCACCGACCGGCCCCGGCTCGCCGCCGGCGATTTCCAGGATCAGGGCCGTGGCGCGCTCCAGCGCCTGTCGCGGCAGCTCCGGATCGACACCGCGCTCGAAACGGTGCGAGGCATCGGTATGCAGGCCCAGCTTGCGGGCCTTGCCGATGATCGCTGCCGGAGTGAAGTGTGCGCTTTCGAGAAACACATCGACGGTGGCGTCGGTGACGCGCGAATCCAGTCCACCCATGATGCCGGCCACCGCCAGCACGCGCCGCGCATCGGCGATCACCAGGAATCCCGGATCGAGCGTGACCTCGCGCTCGTCGAGCAGGACGGCGCGCTCGCCGGCGCGCGCACGACGCACGTGGACTGCGCCATCGAGGCTGGCAAGGTCGAAGGCATGCAGCGGCTGACCCAGTTCCAGCATCACGTAGTTGGCCACGTCCACGAGCAGGCTGATCGGACGCAGTCCGGCGCGCTGCAGACGCTGGCGCATCCACACGGGTGTCGCGGCACGCGCATCGACCGCACGCACGATGCGGCCGCAATACCGCGGGCAATCGGCCGGTGCTTCGAGCACGACCGCGTGCACAGCATCGATCCGCGGCGCAATCGCGGGAATCTCCATCGCCTTGACCTGACTCGCCAGCGCCGCCGCCACATCGAAAGCCACGCCACGCACCGAGAAGCAGTCGGCACGATTGGGCGTCAGCTTGAGCTCGAAGCTGGCATCGGGCAGGTTCAGATACGCAGCGAGCGCCGTGCCGACGGGCGCATCCGCAGGCAACTCCATCAACCCGGAGGCGTCGGCCTCGATGCCCAGCTCCTTCGCCGAACAGAGCATGCCGAAGGACTCGATCCCGCGCAGCTTCGCCGGCTTGATCACGACACCACCCGGCAGCATTGCACCAACCGTTGCCAACGGCGCCTTCAATCCGGCCCGCGCATTGGGTGCCCCACAGACGATCTGCACCACTTCGCTGCCGATCGAGACCTTGCACAGCCGCAGCCGATCGGCCTCCGGGTGCGGCTGGCACTCGATGATTTCGGCCACCCGCACTCCCGGCAGCTCGGCGCCGATCACCTCGACGGCTTCGACCTCCAGGCCGATGGCCGTCAGCGTCGCCGCCAGCGCCTCGCGATCAGCCGCGACGTCGACATGTTCACGCAACCAGGATTCGGGAAATTTCATGGGTCAGGTGCCGGGATTGGGGATTGGGGATTGGGGATTGGGGATTGGGGATTGGGGATTGGGGATTGGGGATTGGGGATTGGGGATTGGGGATTGGGGATTGGGGATTGGATGAAGCAAGAGCATTCAGAACCGTCGCCCAAGCCCTGCGATCCCGCGCTTTTCCAAATCCCGAATCCCCAATCCCCAATCCCGACCCTCAAGCAAACTGCCTGAGGAAGCGCAGGTCGTTCTCGAAAAAGCTGCGCAGGTCGGACACGCCATAGCGCAGCATCGCAAAGCGCTCGATTCCGAGGCCAAAGGCAAAGCCGGTGTAGCGTTCCGGGTCGATGCCGCAGTTGCGCAGGACATTGGGATGCACCATGCCGCAGCCGAGCACTTCCAGCCAACCCGGCTCTTTGCCATCGCCGCGATCCCAGGCAATGTCGACCTCGGCCGAGGGCTCGGTGAAGGGGAAGTAGCTGGGGCGGAAGCGCATCGCGAAATCACGCTCGAAAAAGGCATCGACGAACTGCTTGAGGGTGCCCTTGAGATCGGCGAAGCTCGACGTCTCGTCCACCAGCAGACCTTCGAGCTGGTGGAACATCGGGCTGTGGGTCTGGTCGCTGTCGCTGCGATAGACCTTGCCCGGGGCGATGATGCGGATCGGTGGCTGGCGCCCGATCATGGTGCGAATCTGCACCGGCGAGGTGTGGGTGCGCAGCAGACGTCCGTCGGGGAAATAGAAGGTGTCGTGCATCGCCCGCGCCGGATGATGCGGCGGGAAGTTCAACGCCTCGAAGTTGTGCCAGTCGTCCTCGATTTCGGGGCCATCAGCGACCTGATAGCCCATGCGTTCGAAGATCGAGACGATGCGTGCCAGGGCGCGCGACACCGGATGCGCCGCGCCACGACTGCCATCACGTCCGGGCAGGGTGACGTCGATCCGCTCCGAAGCCAGACGGGCATCGAGCGCGTGCGCTTCGAGTTCGGCCTTGCGCACCGCCAGGGCAGCACCGAGCCCATCGCGCAGCGCGTTGATGCGCTCGCCCTGCATCTTGCGCTCCTCCGCCGGCAGCTTGCCCAGACCCTTGAGCAGGGCGGTGACACTGCCGGACTTGCCGAGCAAGCGCACCCGGATCGCGTCGAGCGCTTCCAGGTCGGCAACGGCGGCGATCAGCCTGGATTCCGCTCCGAGCAATTGTTCCAGATCGTCCATCGCGATCCCTTCCTTCACGCCGGCGCTGCCGGCCTTATCGGTTCCAGAAACGAACATGGGGAAGAGCTTGCGCCCTTCCCCATGCAGTGGCGGCTGGCCGCCATCGGGTCTCCGGGCGGCCGGGCCGCCCGGCGGCATCACGCCGCGAGTGCGCTCTTGGCCTTGTCCGCGATCGCACCAAACGCTGCGATGTCGTGCACGGCCAGATCGGCCAGCACCTTGCGATCGAGCGTGATGCCGGCCTTCTTCAGACCGTTCATCAGGCGACTGTAGGACAGACCGAACTGGCGTGCACCGGCATTGATGCGCACGATCCACAGCGCCCGGAATTGGCGCTTGCGCTGCTTGCGGCCGATATAGGCGTACTGGCCGGCCTTGATGACGGCCTGATTGGCAACGCGGTAGACCTTGCGCCGGGCGTTGTAGTAACCCTTGGCGCGGGAGAGAACCTTGTTGTGACGACGACGGGCGATGACGCCGCGCTTGACTCGTGCCATGACTCAGTTCTCCTCAAAGATACGGCAGCATGCGCTGGACGCGACCGGCGTCCTCGGCACGTACATGATTGGGCGCACGCAGGCCGCGCTTGCGCTTGGTGGCCTTCTTCGTGAGGATGTGGCTCTTGAAGGCGTGACCGCACTTGAACTTGCCGGAAGCAGTCTTCCGGAAGCGCTTGGCCGCCGCCCGATTGGTCTTCATCTTGGGCATGGAATGGTTCCTCGGGGTGCGTTCTTGCACCGTGGTTTATGACACCGATGCGAGCGGCGGTATCCCGCACTTGCGATCCTGCTCACATCCGCTTGTGGTCCGGTCCGTACCGGCGTGGCCCGATTCCTGAAACCGCTCGAATCGGGCCGCGCAGTATAGCAAGACTCCGCCCCGTTGCGAAGCAAGGGCCGCCGCGTTGGCCGGCGGCCGGACCGGAGTTGTCGCGCCGCTATTTTTTCTCGGTCCAGCGCAGCAGCCAGTCCCGCACCGTGTTGTGCCACTGGATGCTGTTCTGCGGTCGGAGGACCCAATGGTTCTCGTCCGGGTAGAACAGAAGCTGGGACGGGATGCCGCGCCGCTGCAGCGCGGTGAAGGTGGAAAGGCCCTGATCGACCGGCACGCGGAAGTCCTTGTCGCCCTGCACCACCAGCATCGGCACGCGCCACTTGGCAACGTGGTTGACCGGGTTGAACTTCTCGTAGTTCTGCGGCACCTCGAAGACCGGCCCACCGTTCTCCCATTCGCTGAACCACAACTCTTCCGTCACGTAACCCATCGCGCGGGTGTCGAACACGCCATCGTGATTGACCAGGCACTTCCACGGCGCATTCCAGTTGCCGGCGATCCAGTTGATCATGTAGCCGCCGTAGCTCGCGCCCAGCGCACAGGCGCGGTCACCGTCGAGGAAGTCGTACTTCGCCAGCGCCGCCGCCCACCCCTTCTGCAGGTCTTCCAGCGGCTTGCCACCCCAATCACCCGAAATCGAATCGGTGAAGGCCTGGCCGTAACCGGTGGAACCGTGGAAATCGATCATCACCACGGCAAAGCCGAGACCGGCATAGGTCTGCGGATTCCAGCGGTAGTGGAAGTTGTTGCCCATCGAGCCCTGCGGGCCACCGTGGATGATGAAGGCCACCGGATACTTGCCACCGGCGCTGTAGTTCCAGGGCTTGACGACATAGCCATGCACGGTTTCGTTGTTCCAGCCCGGGAAACTGAATTGCTCGTAGGCGCCAAAGCGGATATCGGCGAGCGCGGCCTGGTTGAACGCCACGAGACGGCGCTCCTGGCTGCCGTCCGGACGCGCCAGGTACAGCTGCGCGGGCGAACCCAGATCGCTGCGGGCAAATACCAGGGCGTCGCGCCCGAGGTCGAAGCCCTCGATCTGGCCCATGCCCGGCAGGCGTTGCGCTTTGCCGGTGGCGATGTCGATGCGGTGGATCGGGTGATTGCCCATGTCATCGGCGGCGGTGTAGATCGACTTGCCATCGGCGGCAAGGGTGATGCCGCTGGCCGAGTAATCCCAGCTCGGCGCGATCTCGCGAGTGGCGCCCGTGGCCAGGTTCTTTTCCATGATGCCGAATCGATCGGCCTCGAAACCGGGACGCTTCATCGCGGTGTAGTACAGCACCTTGCCATCGGCACGGAATACCGGGCTGGTATCCCAGGCTGGATTGTCGGCGGTGAGGTTGACCGGCTTGGCCGAGCCATCCGCCGGCACCGAGTACAGATCGAAGTTGGTCGACCAGGCTTCGTTCTGGCCGGCGATGCGCGCCGAAAACACCAGACTCCTGCCATCCGGCGACCAGGTGTATTCCTCCGACCCGCCAAAGGGCTTGGAAGGTACATCGCCGTCGATGCCACGGCTGACCCATGTCGGCTCGCCGGAAACCGTGCCGTCGGCACCGATGCGGGCGGCGAACAACTGGCTGCGCTTGCCATTGGCCCAGGTGTCGCAATGGCGCACGAACAGG
>WBZR01002093.1_pt1 | contig 21986 bp, 21 predicted proteins | sample 5204231 | NCBI WGS metagenome assembly WBZR01 (sample SAMN12412403, study PRJNA552823) | activated sludge metagenome | isolation source: activated sludge from anammox sidestream of wastewater treatment plant... | place: USA: Virginia | collected 2017-08 | reverse complement strand
TGATCACCGCTTGGGGGTAAGGGGGCCCTGCGCGCTCCAACCTCCACCTTCGTCCCTCCGCTCACGCACAAAGCCGAAAAACTCCGTCCATCACCATTCGAAGATCACTGATGAAATATGCGGGTTAAGCCATCTCGACGGTACGGCCAGTTACACGACAAATTGTCAAAACGGAATTGGCGAGACCCCGACTGCCAACAGCGCAAACCGCCACCCAGGATGGGTGGCGGCTCCATGGGAGGCCCCCTAATTTGCGTTAGACGGGTAGGAGCTGCGGCACGTCGAATCGAAGCGCGAAGTTGACGCGGTCGTCGTCCTCGCCGTGAACATGCATCTCCGTGCGAACCACGGTGCCATAACCGAGGCTTTTGGAAATCTGCTGCGACCTGAGCAGTGCGCCCGCAGTCGTATTAGCCAGGCGAGCCTCGAAGCGCTGGCCGACGGCTAGGCCGAAGCCGATCGGGGCGCTGGCGTGAATCCCCGCGTCGGAGACGTTGTTGATCTTGCAGCGCATCGTCGTTTCAGACTCCACCTCGATCAGCCAGAGATCGCAGGCGATTTCCCGGCGGGTGTAGTCTCGCTGGTCAAGACGATTGGAGCGTGGTGTTCCTGTTGCGGTCCAGGCTTCGAATGCGGGCGGGCTGGCGACGTGTGTACCGCCAATGGGGATGGGAGTCGGCAAGTGAGAGGACATGTGGGTCTCCTTCCAGTTGGGCCCCCCGTGACTTTAGTGCCTTTCACGGCACGAAACGCGGAGGGCATCCAAGCCTTGTTAGGACTATGCCACGAACTTCGGCAAACCGTGTACTTGACTTGGGCGGCGAAGTTTGGCGAAAAAGCCAGAGGTCGCCCACGGCATGCGAAGCCCGTTCCCCTCATGTTCGGAATCCGGCGATTTTGATGGTTGTAGCTGCCGACAGGATCGCCGATTCCGTCTCGACACTATCCTGCATATACAGAATGAATTATACAGCGCGCCCCGACTTCGTCAATTAAATCCGGGGGCCCTCCCCGTCCATCCGAGGCCCACGATACGGGGCGGCCCGATCAACGGATAACGGCGTTATCAGTAGTGATATCGAACCTGACACGACCGGAAACGATGGTCATGACCGGCCGCGCACCGAGTTCCCATCCCTCGTAGGGGCAGTTGCGGCTCTTGGATTGAAAGCGGGAAACGTCCACCCGCCACGGGCGGCCGGGGTCGATGACCGTGATGTCCGCGTCGGCGCCGTCGCTAAGCGTGCCCTTGGCGATTCCGAGAATTCGGGCGGGGTTGATGGTGAGCATGGCAATCAACTTCGGCCAGTCGATGTGCCCCGGCGCGATCAGCGCCTTTTCAAAAAGGGCCAGCGCCGCGTCAAGTCCGACGATGCCAAAAGGCGCCGCGACGAAATCGAGCTCCTTCTCCTCGACGCCGTGCGGGGCGTGGTCGGTGACCAGACAATCAATCGTGCCGTCGATGACCCCCTGAATGCAGGCATCGACGTCCCTTTGCGTGCGCAGCGGCGGGTTCATCTTGTAATTGGTGTCGTATTCGGCGACGGCCTCTTCGGTGAGCATCAGGTGATGCGGACAGACTTCGCTTGTGATGCGGACTCCACGCTTCTTTCCCTCTCGAACGAGACTCACGGCCCCCGCGGTCGAGATGTGCGCCACGTGGTATCGGGCATTCGTCTCCGCTGCCAGGGCGATGTCCCGCTGGATCATCAGTTCCTCCGCCAGCGCGGGAATGCCCGGCAGGCCGATGCGCGTCGCGGTGTAGCCCGCGTTCATGACGCCGCCGCCGGCGAGCTCGGCGTTTTCGCAGTGCTGGATAAGGGGCTTGTCAAACATCTTCGCGTATTGAAGCGCCTGAAACATCACGGAGGCGTGGGCCACGCCGCAGCCGTCGTCGGAAAAGGCCACAGCACCGGCACGAACCATCTGCCCCATCTCGGCCAGTTCCTTGCCGGCTCTCGCCTTGGTGATCGCGCCGATGGGAAAGACATTGCAAAGCCCCGCGCGCGCCGACTGGCGATAGACGAATTCGATCATCGCCTCGGTGTCAATCGCCGGTTGCGTATTGGGCATACAGGCGATCGAGGTGAACCCCCCCGCCACCGCCGCGGCGGTGCCGGACGCGATGGTCTCCTCGTCTTCATTGCCGGGCTCGCGCAGGTGGACATGCATGTCGATGAGCCCCGGCGCGACGATCTTTCCCGTGGCGTCGATGATCGTGGCGGTCGGCGGATGCGGCTTGGCGGTTCCACCAGAGCGCGGCGTGATGGCGGAAACTTTTCCGTCGGTGACGACGACATCCGCAACGGCGTCAAGATTCTGCGATGGATCGATGACCCTTCCGCCCTTGATGACCAGGGTGGCGTTCAATGAGCAGCCCTCCATGTGCTGGGTCCAAAGGTCCGCCGGGCCTCCGCGGCGCCGGCATCCAACCATGACGAACTTGTACTCGGTCGCCGGATCGGCCGAAAGATGGCGCGGACCGACCCTTGGCAATCAGTCGCATCATAAGGCAATGCAAGGGGTTATCGTCGAGACGCGAAGATGGGTATCCGGGAGTGGCTCAGGAATTCCGCAAACGCGGTGCCACCGGAGGACCGACAATACTTATAATGGATTAAGTCGGTAGCGCCGGCAAAGGTTAGGCAAGCCAAACAGGAGTCGCGTAGTGATCAAGCAAAACGGAATGCGTTTGGGACTTCGGGTGACGATTTCGGCGGCAGCCGTCGCGCTCTTGTGCGGCAGCGTATCCGCTCAAACGACGACCCCCACAACGACTCCCACGACCACAACCACGACCCCGGATTTGAACCAGCTCCTCCAGCAGTTCGGAGGTCTCTTCGGTCTCGGCGGCACCTCAGGCATCACAACGACGCCAAGCACGACCGACACGACCACCGGAACCACAACGGGTACGACGACTGGAACAGACACCGGGACAGGCATGGGTACGGGGCCGCAGCCGACGATCATCGGCAATCAGTTCACAACGACGACCGGTGGCGCGCTTGCTTTGCGACGACCGGGCCTGATGATTCAACATTCATTCGCCGTACAGAACGGCACCGAGACTATTCCTGGCGACTTCGTCGATACGCCGAGCTTCGCCCGTGCGACGGTCGACGAGATCGCCCTGAACTTTCTTGACACCATCAGCAGCTTGATTCAGTCTCTTAATCTGCTCGGTTCGGCCGGCGACATTTTTAATCCCGGCGGTTCACCGGGCGGCGGCTTCACCGGCGCAGCGACGACCGGCGGCGGAACGACGACGCCGATTTCCTGACGAAGGCCACCTTCGTATTCAAGAAATGACACGAAGAGCCCCGGGAGTTTCTCCGGGGCTCTTTTTCATAATTGGGATAAACGGCGTTCGTCCGCCCGTTCGGGGGCACGGCCGACAAACAGCAGTATGAACCCCAGCACAAAAATCGCCGCGAATGCCGCGTCGCGCATATCAAAATGAAGACGAGTGAGTTCCTCGGCTGTCGTCGGAACGCTGAAAAACCTGGCCAGCCCCTCGTGCGTCCCGGCAGCGACGGCAATGGCGTTATTAGCAAAGTGAACGATCATGCCCGGAAGAATTGAGCCGGTGCGCAGACAGACGAGCGCGAGGAGCGCTCCGATCAGGCTATGGACCGGTATCTGCTCGATGCGCATGTGAAAGAGCCCGAAGATCAATCCGACGATGATGGCCAGGATCGGCGTGCTGAGTTTCTGTCGCAGGCCGGAGAGCAGATAGCCGCGAAAGAGCACTTCCTCACAGACGGCGGGCGTCAGGGCAAGGACCATGAGAACGACCCACAGCGGACCGTCAAGAATCGCCTCCGCCTGATTGCCGAGCATGTCTTCGCCGGGCGGGAACCAGTGAAACTGAATCGACCGCAGCAGGTTTGCAACCGGAACAACGGCCGCGGCAATGAGCAGCGCGCCGGCGGTCGGCATTGCCTTCGGCGCGCGGAGCGAAAAGGTGTTCGGCAGATCCAGCTTCAAATACCAGGCAAGCAAAAGCGGCGGCAAGGCGATAAGAAGCAACTGGCCCAGGCCAATGACCATGCGGATCCGACCCGGCTCATCGGAAAGGTCCAGCAGATACGACTGCCAATAGAAATAAAGCGGGAAGAGCATCGCCACGGTCAGAAGCGCGGCGGCGGGAGAAGGCGCCTCCTGCGGCTTGAAGAAGCGCCGCTTGAACAGGGTCTTGTAGCTGCCGACGTCGGAGAAAAGCACCGCCTCGTTGCCGTACAGCCGAGCCGCAACAGTGATGGCGACCGCGGCGTAGAAGGTCGTCGACAACAAGCAGACGCTCATCGCCGGAACGTCATAGTTGCCCAGGAAGAGCTCGCGAATCAGCACGACGATATTCGCGACGGGAATGACAAGCAGCACGCCTTCAAGCCGGGTCGTCGGCATGTACGACACGATCATGGCGGGAATCATGAATGCCATCATCACCGGCATCATGTAGTTTTGGGCTTCCTTGAATGTCCGGGCAAAGCTGCACGTCGCCAGCATGACGCCGCCCGCAAGGACCGCGAAAGGCAGCATGGCCAACAGCACGATCGGCGCGGCGGTGGTGATGAAGCCCCGCTGGGTGGCGGCCTCGGACTCAAGCGTCTTCCGGCGATTCAGGTAGTCCTTTTGAGTGAGGATGCCGCTGGCCGGCCGAGACTCTGCCCGTTCGATCACTCCGTCCGGCGTCGTCACTTCGAGTTCCGATTGCGGCTGCAATTCGGTCGCCAGTTCGCCGAGCTTGCTGAAGTGAAACATGGCGGTCATGGAGCCGAGGTTCAAGGCGGTGCTGAACATGGCGATGGCCACGATGACGCCGAACTTTCCGGCGACGATCTGCCCCACCGGCACCGGCGAAACGGCGAGCGTCTCCAGCGTTCCGCGCTCGCGCTCCCCGGCGGTCAGGTCGATCGCGGGATACAGCGCCCCGGTCACGGTCATGATGACCAGTAGAAACGGCACCACCATAGCCAGAATGCGTGCGAATTGCTGCTGGGGGCTCGACGTGGACAGATTATGGGTGATGATCGGCGTGAGCGTGCCGACGCCCTCGGGCGATTCGGCGACACGCGACCGAACGATGCGCCCTGCCTCGTCTGCGAAAATGCCATTCAGTTGCTGATAGACGAACTCCGAACGCGGATTCGTATCCGATCGCAGAATCTGGACCACCCGGTTCGTCCGATCAGCGGGGTCCTCCGGGTTCGGCGGCGGCTCGATGATGACGCCGGCATGGCAGCGATGATCGGCCACCACATCCCACAATGACTGGTCGGCGGGCAGAACGGTGATATCCACCTGGTCGGATCGCAATCGGGCAACGATCGCATCAGCCGGATTGGCCGCCTGAATGTCGATGGCCGGCTGCGATGCGGCGGGCTGCGTCGTATAACTCGCATCCTCGCGATTCAGCACGCCGCGCAGCCATCGCTCGTGCAATTCGTCGGGCACGCAAACGCTGTAGCGCTCGGTCCGCCGGCGGCCGGTCTCGACGCGTAGGGCCTCGACGATGATGACCATCAGCACCGGATAAAGCACGATGGGCACAAGGACCATTGCCGCGAGCGTGCGCCGGTCGCGCAGCGTCTCGATCAGTTCCTTGCGAAACACGACACCGACTCGGGAGTAGCGCTTCATGCCATCCCCCGAGAATGCTGAGTGCCGGATGGCGGGAGGTTCGGACGCTGCTTGAGGACGTGCGCCTCCTGTCCGCAGAGGTTCAGGAATATCTCGCTCAGCCGCCGTCTACCCGACTTGGCCTGAAGGCTCGCCAGGTCGCCCTCGCCGACAAGCCGGCCCTCGTGAATCAGGCCGAAGCGGTTACAAAGCGACTCGGCGTCATCGAGATAGTGCGTCGAGAGAATCACGGCCTTCCCGGTGGCGGCCTCGGCGCGAATGAACTCCAGTACGATGCGATTCGTAAGGACATCCAGCCCAAGCGTCGGCTCATCCATGATCAGGATGGGCGGGTCGCCCATGAGCGCCCGGGCGATGTTGGTTCGCTGCTTTTGCCCGGTGGAAAGGCCGCCGCATCGGAGGTCGGCGAACTCACCCATGTCCAGCCAGTCGATAAGCGTCTCAATGCGCTGCTTTACCGCGTTGGCTTCCATACCGAGAAGCTGCCCGAAATACTTCAACAACTCTCGCGGGGAGAGTCGCTGATACAGCCCGGTGCTGGCGGTGAGATAACCCAGACAGCGCTTGGCATCCTCGCGCTGACGGGTCACGTCGAATCCTGAAAGATGCACCGTCCCCGAGGTCGGTGTAAGCAGGCCGCTGATGATGCGGAGGCATGTCGTCTTGCCCGCGCCGTTGGGACCGAGCAGCCCGTAGATCTCGCCGGCCGCAACGGTGAAAGAAAGGCCGTCCACCGCACGCTTCTCTCCCCCCTCCGTGGTGGGAAAGACCTTGACGAGCTGACTGACTTCGACCATCGGGCGCGACATCAATTCACAGTGCCTCTTTGGGGTGCGTCCGTAAGGTCGGCGCGTCGGCGTATAATAGCGGGCGACGCATGCGGCATCGAATCCGCCGAAATTGCTCAGTTTTTCTGCTGTACGTTGCTCACGGAAAGGGCGTTCTCAGTTCATCATGTCGCGCAGCCGCATTGATCGCGCCACGCCTTCGTTGATCGAGCCGCCGGTCTTGCGCCACGCCCTCGTCGCCACCATCGCCCCACTGGCCCCGATTGACAAGACCTATAGCTTTCTCGTCCCCGACGAATTGGCGGAGCGATTAAAGCCCGGCATGCGCGTGGAGGTCCCGTTCGGTCGCTCCGGCCGGCCGCGGGTCGCCTTCTGCGTCGACGTCAGCAAGCAGGAGTGGGCTTCCACGCTCAAGACGATCATCAGCGTGGTGGACGAGACGCCGATGATCGGCCCGAAGTTGCTCGAACTTGGCCGATGGCTGTCGCGGTACTATTGCTCATACCTCGGCCACACACTGGACATGATGATCCCCGCAGCAGCCAAAGCGCGGGCCGGCCGCCGGAGAGTCAAGTACGTCCGACTTGCAGAAGATATTGCCAAAACGTTGGGTGAAGACAAACTCGCGTCGGCCAAGCAGCAGGCGGTTGTCCAGGCCCTGCGCCGCGAGGGACAAGTTGAGATTGGACGGCTCTGCGATCTGGCCGGATGCACCCCGGCCGTCGTGACCGGACTGGAGAAAAAGGGACTTGTCACGGTCGAGATCGTCATGGAGGAGGTCTCCCCGGTTGAGGCAAACCCCTCACCGCACCATCCTGATTTCGAGCTTTCCGACGATCAGCAATCGGCGATCGGCAAGATCGGAGAGGCGGTAACAAGCGGCAAGTTCTCCGTCCAGGTGCTCTTCGGCGTCACCGGCAGCGGCAAGACCGAGGTCTACGTCAGCGCCATTCGCCAGGTTCTCGCGGCAGGACGACAGGCAATCATGCTCGTGCCTGAGATCGCCCTGACCACGCAAACCGTCCGTCGATTGCAGACACGTTTCGAGCGCGTGGCCGTCCTGCACAGCGGCCTCTCCGGCGTGCAGCGATCCCGTGCCTGGTCGGCCATCGCGCGAGGCGAGATACCCGTCGTGATCGGCACGCGCAGCGCCGTCTTCGCCCCCTGTCCGTCCCTCGGCGTCATCATCGTCGATGAAGAGGCGGAACCCAGTTACAAGAATCTCGCTGCCCCGCGCTACCACACGCGCGACGTCGCCATTCAACGGGCAAATCTCGAAGGCATCCCCGTCGTCCTCGGCTCGGCCACGCCGTCGCTGGAGACTTGGAAGAACGCCCACCAGCGCAAGCACTATCAACTCCTGCGTATGCCCACGCGCGTCCGCGGCCTCGCCATGCCGCAGGTGTACCTCGTCGACATGCGCCAGGAACACCACGAGCGTTCCGGCGTTCATATGCTCTCGCGCGCGATGGAAGACCACCTGAATGCGACCCTCGCTCGCAAGGAACAGGCCGTCCTGCTGCTCAACCGCCGTGGCTACGCGGGATATCTGCATTGCCCCAAGTGCAAGTACGTTTACACCTGCCCCCACTGCGACGTTCACATGGTCTTCCATGCGTCGACCGGCCTGGCCCATTGCCACTATTGCCATCAGCGCGTCGAGATGCCGAAGTTCTGCCCCATGTCGAATTGCGACGGCAGGCTTTCCCGATTCGGCATCGGCACCCAGCGCGTCGAAGAGGAGCTGGGGCTCAAGTTCCCCGCGGCCCGCGTGCGGCGCATGGACAGCGACGCCATGCAGAAAAACGAGGACTACGCCGACATCCTCGCGGCCTTCGAACGGCGCGAGTTCGACTTTCTCGTCGGCACGCAGATGATCGCCAAGGGGCTGGACTTTCCCTTCGTCTCCTTCGTCGGCATCGTTAGCGCCGACACCGCCCTGGGTCTCAACGACTTCCGCAGCGAGGAGCGGACCTTTCAACTCGTTCTGCAAGTGGCGGGCAGAAGCGGCCGCGGCGATGCGCCGGGGCACGTCGTTGTCCAGACCTTCGCCGCCGATGCCGACCCGATTCGTCACGCCGTCGCGGGCAATTACGAGGCCTTCGCCGACGGCGAACTTCAGAAGCGCCGCCGCGCGAAGCTGCCCCCGTGGACGCGCATGATGCGGATCATCATCGCCGACCCGCTCTACACCAAGCTGCAAAAGGCCGGGGATGCGTTGAAGCAGGAGCTGGATGCCGCGCTCGAGCGGCGCGGCATCGCCGCATCGGTCTTCGGCCCCTCGCCATGCCCCATCAAGCGGCTCCGCGACAGCTATCGGATGGACATTCAACTGACCTTCGACACCGCCGGCGCCATGCTCTCGGCCATCGACCTGTTCAAGTCGGAAGGGACGCTGAAGTCAAGCGTGAAGACGCTAACCGTCGACGTCGATCCCGTGTCGCTGCAGTGAGCCGGCGGCCCCGGAGACCATCCGCCGACATGAATGAGGCCCCCCACCGGCGGCATCGCGTTTGCACAGTTGCGATTCGGCCCGTCGGCCGATATATAGGGCATGGGCTTGTCTCAGGGAGATCGACCGAGGATGAACCGCAGATTTGTGCAGGGATGCGTGCGATGGGGACGCTGGTTGCCGGCCGCCTTCCTGTTTCAGCAGATTGGCTGCCTGCCGGATCAGGCGTTTCAGCAGGTCTTCGCCGAGAACATCGTCCTCACGGCGGCGGTGACGATCCAGTCGATCACCTCGATCATCTTCAATACGATATTTGGGTTGGTATGACATGAAGCGACAAGCCAAAGACAACCGGTCCGCCCTGCGTCGCGTAAGGCTCCTTCGCCGCGCCAGGCTCGCGATGATCGCCATCGCCGCCCTGCCCATGTTCCAGGCAACCGGCTGCTTCCCCGACCCCATCGGGGCCCTGAACTTCGAGCTTCAGAATCTGGTCAACTTCACCCTCATCGACTGGGTGAACACCATCGTCCAGAACGTCTTCCGGCTGTAGTTTCCCCCAAATCACTCCCTCATTCGTGGGTCGGCGTATCCAGCGCTCGCGCGAAATATTGCCGCGTCAACGATATAATGTCCCCTCATGTCTGCGACACCCCTGTTCTGTAGTTCCTCCATGCAAGGGGCGCGATGTCTTTCTTGCGGATACCTGCTCTACGGGCTCCATGACTCACGCTGCCCGGAGTGCGGTAGGCAGTTCGATCCCTCCGACGGCGAAACTTTTTTCTACGACCCCGCATCGGTTGCCGAGCATCTTGTTAAGACACTGGTCGGATGGACCCTCGCATTACCACTATTCGTGTTGCCGCTGTTCGCAGGCTCCATCAGCGCCTCACTTACCAATTTATGCTGGTCGCACGCAATCTTTAAGGCGCCGCTGCTGTTGGGCCCGCTCATCGTGACGTGTCTGGGCGTGATGTTGATTTGGAGCGTGTTTCGCAGAGCTTGGTCAGAGCTGTTGTTTGAACGGGGCCGAATTGCGCATTTCGGCGGCCACCTGCTCATTGCCCTCTGTTCGGGATTAAGTATTCTCTTGATTGTCCTCTCGGTTGTAGTGACGGCATATTCAATCATGGGTTTTCACGTTTTCTGAGTGCCGCCCAATCCTGAGAAGATCGTTTGCCGATGGCTTGTAATGAATCACAGGTACCAAGAGGATTCTCCACGCCTGCGAATTCCCTTTCCCGCATTTGCGATAGTCCCCATATCCTCGTAAAACACGGGCTACGATCTACTCATGTGGAGGTGCAACGTGGATACCCTGCTCGATCGATTCATTCGCTACGTCAAAGTCGAAACCACCGCCGTTGAAGAGACGAAGGACTACCCCAGCAGTCCCGGCCAGCTCGATCTCGGCCGCATCCTCGCCGACGAGCTCAAGGCCCTGAAGCTTGAAAACGTCTCCATGGACGAGCACGGCATCGTCATGGGCACCATTCCCGGAAACGTCCCCGGCGCCCCGACGATCTCCTGGCTCTCCCACATGGACACCTCGCCGGAGTTCACCGCCAAAAACGTCAAGCCGATAATCCACAAAAACTACGACGGCAAAGACATCCAACTCCCCGGCGACCCCACCCGCGTCATTCGCGTCGACGAAACCGAAGGCATGGCCGCCCTCAAGGGCAAGACCCTCATCACCACCGACGGCACCACCCTGCTCGGCGCCGACGACAAGGCCGGCCTCGCCGCGATCATGACGGCCGCCGCCCATTTGATGGCCCACCCGGAGATCAAGCACGGCCCCATCCGCATCGTCTTCACCTGCGACGAGGAAGTCGGCCGCGGAACCGACAAGCTCGACCTCGCCAAGATCGGCGCGACCGTGGCCTACACCCTCGACGGCGACGGCGAGGCCGGTCTGGAAAACGAAACCTGGTCCGCCGACGTAGCCGTCGTCACCATCACCGGCAAGAACATTCACCCCGGCTACGCCAAGGGCCGCATGATCAACGCAATTCGCCTCGCGGCCCAGTTCGTCGATCGCCTGCCCTGGCACCGCCTCGCGCCCGAGACAACCGAGAACCGCGACGGCTTCATGCACCCCTATGTCATCGAGGGCGGCGTCCCCGAGACCAAGGTCCGCGTCCTCCTGCGCAGCTTCGTCACCGCCGAACTCGCCGAACAGGCGAAGATTCTTCACGCCGTCGCCGACACGATCATGGCCGAGCACCCCGGTGCGCGCATCAACATCGAGGTCAAAGAGCAGTACCGCAACATGATCGAGTACCTCACCAAGGACCCCCGCGCCGTGAAGCTCGCCGATCAGGCCATCAAGAACGCCGGCCTCATCACGCGCTTCAAGAGCATCCGCGGCGGCACCGACGGCTCCCGTCTCAGCGAGAAGGGCCTGCCCACGCCGAATCTCTCCGTGGGCATGTACAACTTCCACTCGCCGCTCGAATTCGCCTGCCTCGAGCAGATGGAAAGCGCCGTCAAAGTGCTGATCGAACTGGCACAGCTCTGGGGCAAGGAAAAATCCTAGCGATGGCCGCCGCCAGCGCGGCCTTTTCGCCGCCTGCCACGTGCGTTACATTCCCCCGGTCCTGACAGTTTCGCCGTTCGACCCCCGGAGACCGCCATGTCAGAGCCCAAGGTTGCCACGCGCCTTCCCGAAAACGCCTATCGCGAACTGAAGCCCGGCGAGACTTACACGCCGATGGTCCCCGCCCAGGTGACAGTCCCCGAGGTCACCGGCCGCTCCATCGCCTTCGGCATCCTGATGAACATCATCTTCTCGATGGCCGCGACCTACCTCGCGCTGAAGGTCGGCCAAGGGATCGAGACGGCCATTCCGATTTCGATTCTCTCGGTGGGTCTCTCGGGGCTGTTGCTCAAGACCGGTCGTCGTGCGACGACGCTCCTGGAACACGTCAACATCCTCGCCATCAGCACCACAAGCGGCATCGTCGCCGGTGGCACGGTCTTCACCATGCCGGCGATATATGTGCTCAAGCTTCATGAGAAGCTGAATCTGTCCGGCCTACCGCTGTTCTTCCTGATCTTTCTCGTTCCTTTCCTCGGCGCCGTTCTGGGCGCCACTTTTCTGGTCCCGTTTCGAAGGTACTTCGTCAAGGAGATGCACGGCAAGCTCCCCTTCCCGGAAGGGACCGCAACGAATGAGATTCTTGTCACCGGCGCCTCTCAGACCGGCGGGCAGGCGATGGTCCTTGTTTATTCCTTCATCCTCGGTGCGGCTTACAACTGGATGTCGAGCGCGATGAAGCTCTTCACCGAGAACTTCACCACGGCGGCAATCCCCAAGCTCCACAAACTGACCCACGAGGTAAAAGCCATCTTCTTCCTCGGGACCGGCGCTGAGCTACTGGGCCTCGGTTTCATCATCGGCATCAAGTATGCGTCAATCATTTGCGCCGGCTCATTTCTCTCGTGGTTTGTCATTATCCCCATTCTGGCGCCGCTCGATCTGGCGCACCTCCAACTGTTGAACCCGTCGATAGGGTCCGCTGAGGCGGAGGACATCTTCCGCGCAATCCCTCGAAACATCGGCATCGGCGGTATCTTCGCGGCCGGACTGATTTCCATCTTTAAGATGGGAAACGTCATCATCACCGCCTTGCGGCAGGCCCTCGGCGGTTTGATCGCCTCAAAAGGCACGGTCGCGCAGGAAGACCGCACCGACCAGGACATTAGCTATCCAGGTCTGCTCGCGATCGGCATTGCCATCACCGTCATCATGTTCGTTTTCTTCCGATACGTGGTGATGGTGGACATGGATAGTCCCTGGCGACTCACTGTGATCTCCGTCGTTCTTGCCCTCGGCGTGGCCTTCCTTTTTACCACTGTCTCTGCATGGGCCATCGCCATGATCTCCGTCACGCCGATTTCCGGTATGACCGTCACGACCATCATCATCACCGCCGTCGTCCTTCTGGCAGCCGGCCTGCCCAAAAATGAGGCGGGCATGCTCGCCACCCTGCTCGTCGGCGGCGTTGTCGCCTCGGCCCTTTCAATGGCCGGCACGCTGGTGACAGAGTTCAAACTGGGCTTCTGGATCGGAGCGAGTCCGCGCAAGATCCAATACAGCGCCATCATCGCATCGCTTCTTGCGTCCGTCGTGGTCACGGGAACGATCATGTTTCTCGCCGGCACGAAGGGCTACGACCCCGTCGCCAACCCGGAGGCGCTCGCCGCCCCGCAGGCCAATGTCATGGCCAGCGCCCTTCAGAGCTTTGTCGGCGGCGGGTCCGTCCCCTGGGTGATGTACGGCGTCGGCGTCATGATCGCAATTCTGGTCACGATGCTCGGGGTGTCGGGTCTCGCATTTTCGTTGGGAATGTATCTGCCCATGGAATTGAATACGCCGATCCTCGTCGGCGCGATCATCGCCGCCATGGTGGCCAGGAGCTCTAAAGACGCCGGACTCAGCAAGGCCCGCAGCGACAAGGGCATCCTGATTGCATCCGGCCTGATCGCCGGTGGCGCAATCATCGGCGTCGTCATCAGCGTGCTGACGGCGATTGACGATGAATATCTAAAGAGCTTCGATCTGATGGGATGGTTGGAAATGCCCAGCCATTTGAGCAATCCGGATGGATACGTGTCGATTTCAAACTGGCTCGGCTTAATCGCCTTCCTCGCCCTCTGCGTCTTCGCCTACTTCGACTCCTGCCGTGCCAAGGCCCTGCCGCACGACCCGGACAGGCCCGCCCCACCGGCCGGGCATCATTGATGCCCAACGCCGCCGAACGAGCCCGATGTCAGGTGTGATCGGTCCGGGGGCGCCCCGCTCCCAATGACCAATCTGCTGGGCCCAAAGCGCTCTGCTCTTGATTCTCGTCAGCGAGCCATTTGGGAAAGCCCTGCGGATCAGCCGGCGGCCTTGTTCTCCGCGAGCTTCTCTCTCTCCCACTTCTTCACAATCGGACTGATCACCAGCAGGATCAAGCCCGCGGCGATGCCGCCGAGCATGATCCGGAAGAAAAGCTTCTCAAACCCCCAATCCGGCTCCTTGCTCGCCAGTTTTCCGGCCACGATGTGGGCGAATGCGGTAAAGAGAAACCAAAAGCCCATCATCGTTCCGCCGAGACGAGCGGGGGCCATCTTCGTGATCATGGAGAGGCCGACCGGCGAGAGACACAACTCCCCCATCGTATGGATCAGATAGCAGAGCAGCAGCAGGTACATGCCCGCCTTGGCTCCGTCGTTCGTCTGCCTGGCCGCGAACACGAGGAATACAAAGCCCGCGCCCACAAGGACAAGCCCGAAGACAAACTTCACCGGCGACGACGGATTGAGCCCGGCGCGATCCAGCCGCACCCAAAGCCACGAAAACACGGGTGCGAGCAGGACGATAAAGATGGCATTGACCGACTGGAAACTGGAAGCCTTCAACTCGGTCCCAAAGATGTTTCGATTGATGTGACGATCCGTAAAGAGATTGATGGAGCTGCCCGCCTGCTCGAATGCGGCCCAAAAGGCCAGCGAAGCGATCGTCAGGATAATGGCCACGAAAATACCATGCCGCTCGATAATCGTCGATTTGGACGCCTCATATACGATGTAAACAAGAAATGCGCCGGCCGCGACAGGGCTGGCATACTCCGCGACATAGTCCGGCTTGGAAACCAGAAAAGCGGCGATGGGAACAAGAATAATCGCAAGAACATACGTCAGAATCTCTCGTTTCGTGAACAACGCCTCTATGGCCGTCGGACTCACCGCCTTGGGACGAAGGCCCTTGTCGCCAAGATGACGGCGAAATGTCAGGAAGGTGACGAGGCCCAGGACCATGCCGATCCCCGCGATGAGGAATCCATAGTGATATCCGTAGGTCTCGCCAATCGTCCCGCAGACCAGTGGTGCGACCGTGGCCCCGACATTGATGCCCATATAGAAAATTGTGAACGCACTATCGCGTCGAGCGTCACCGGGGGAATAGAGGCTGCCCACGATCGTCGAAATGTTGGGCTTGAAGAACCCATTGCCAACGATGATGAAGCCGAGTGAGACATAAAACGAAGTTAGTCCCTGCGTGATGATTCCTAAGCCGGCGGCCGCCAGTCCGAATTCACCGATGGCCATCAGGACGCCGCCCAGGATGATGGCGCGCCGATAGCCGAGGATCCGATCCGCTAAGAACCCGCCCAACAGCGGCGTCGCATATACGAGTCCGTTGTAAGCACCGTATGACAGCGGGCCGAATCGGTCGTCGAACAGAAAGACCTTCGTCATGTAGAAGATCAGGAGCGCCCGCATCCCGTAGAAATTGAACCGTTCCCACAGCTCGGTGAAGAACAGCACGTAAAGTCCCAGGGGGTGACCGAGGAAGGTTTTTTCCGATCCGATTTGTCCGGGGGAGTTCGCGGCGGGCTGCATATTGTCCTCTGCGAGTGACTGAGGTGACAGTGATGCCTGTGTACAACGGATTCTCGCGCTATCAGAGGCGCAAACGGTTCGGGGCAGGATAGCCCCATGCGCCTCGCCGTCAAAGCCCTATCTTAACGGACGATCAATGGGTGATGACCAGGAAACGCCCCATAACTGCGCCTTCTTACGGAATCGTTTGTCGAGTCCGGGGCCGCGCTTGTCCGTTATAGGAGTCATGGAGCAACTGCCAAAGCCACTACCGCCCGAACCCACCCAGCCCGTTTCCCCAGAACAGAACGAGACGCACGGCTCGAAGTGGTCGTGGTCGCGCATCGTCACCTTTGCAGGGCTCATCATCCTCGGTATCACACCGTGGGCACAGGCGCAACTCCCCCCGCCGAATCTCCCTGCCGTGTGTCCCCCGCTGACGGCCTTTGCCAGCCCGTCGCTCTTCGATTTCTTCTGGGGCACGACGCCGATTCGCTTTCCCTACGAGTGATCGACTCCGCGTTCCTGTTCACCAACGGCATGGACCACAAGTATTGCTCCGGCCTGCGCCGAACCGCGACCTCGAGCGCACTCAGCGCTTGGCGCGTCACGTCTCCGACATCGGGCGAATAGACAATCCCATCCTCTGCCTGAATCGTAAATGAAAACGGCGCATCGTTTCGATGACAGGTCACGGGAACGACAGTCGCTCCATACCATTGCGCTAATCGATCGAGCGTCGGATAGCAGCGAAGCGTCCGTCCGAGGAATTCTGTTTCGACGGCCGGGCCGCGCACGCGCTCCTGCTCGCAGATCAGAAACACCGCGCCACCGTTTTCCAGCACTCGCGGAATCATCGCCCCTGCCTCATGACGCTGTATGACCCGCACCTGCGACAGGCCGTAAAGCTCACGCTGCCATGCCCGAAGCTGCGGCTGGGCGAGATAATCAGCGACGACGTGGATGGGGCGGAAGATGTGCCCCAGCGCCGCCGCCGCGACCGCCGGATTCCCGAAGTACGCCGTCGCCAGCACGCACGGTCGCCGCGACTGCGCTAGCAATTCCAGTTCCGCCTCGCCATCGATCGTGACATACCGACGCCACTTCGCCTCCGTCAGCCGCCGAATGAACAGCGCCTCGATCCAGAATCGCGCAACGTGCTCATACATCGCCAGCGCAATTCGCCCCGGCCGCTCGTCAACATTGGTCGCTCCGATGCAGGCGGCGATTCGTCGCTCAGCAACCTGCCTGCCGGGCGTGCCCAACTCCGCCACACCACGCGCCAACCGCCGCGCCATCCGCTCGCTCACCCTTGGCCCCAGCGCGCGGAGAATCGGCGCAATGACCCGCCGCAGATAGACGTACCGAAGCCCTTCCATATCAAGAGTATCGGCGGGAACGGCCCGTTCACGCGCGACGTGTTCTCAACCGCTCAGGCCACCATTGCCGTGTCTTTGATCCCCTCGGCTGCGTGCCGGCCTGCCAGCAGGTTCTCGTACAATCGCGCGTAGTTGTCCGCAAAATCACGGATGCCGAAGACCTCGTACGCCTGCCCCCGCGCCACCTCCGTCACCTTCCGCACCAGGTCCGCGTCCTCGATCGCCGTCAGCAGCCTCGCCGCGAGCCCGCGCGGGTCCTTCGGCTTGCACAACAGGCCGTTGTGCTTGTCGGCGATGACCTCCGCGACACTGCGCACCGCAGTGCCCACGACGGGAATCCCCGCCGCCATCGCCGTGGCCAGCGGCTCGGTGCACGTCTCCTCGACGGCCGGACAAAGGAAAATGTCGGCGCACGCGACAAGCTGCGACCACGTCAGTGCAGATGAGGGAACAATGAGCATCTCCGGTATCTGAATCTGTGTCACGAAGCGCTTTAGGCGCCGCGCCTCGGTCGAATCGTATGGAAGTATCACGCGCAGCCCCGCAAGCACCTTGCTCACCACCGCGCACGCCCAGATGCCATAGAACTGCCCCCCGCCGCGCGTCGCAGGGCCGTTCATCAACACCACCGGCCCGCCCTCACCGACGACCCGCTGCCGTAGCTCCTGCCGTCGCGCCGCATTGATCGCCGCGAAGTCCGCCGGCCCGCGAATCACGACGACACGATCGGGCGGAACGCCGGCCGACAAGAGCCGGCTGCGAATGACCTGGCTCCCGACCGCCACTGTCGCCTCCATCGGCAGCGCCGACACCAGCCGCGCCGTTTGGGTCGTGGCGTCGGGGTTCAGCAGCGTGAGCAGCAGCGGCTTACCCGGCAGCCGGGCCGCGCACATCGAAGCCGCCCGAAACCCCCACGCATGGACAATGCCCGCCGCGGCCGATTGGGCGATCTCACCCAGCCTCGGGGCAAGACTCATCAACGGAAAAAAACGCTGCCGCGCCAGCTCGACCGGCGGGCCAACAAAGCCGGCTGCCATTTCACGGGCGGCCGGGTCGACTGCGCAGACCACGTGCCGGGCCCGATCGCGCCGAAGCCGATCGACCAAAGTGCCGATGATCTGGCACTGCGTCTCGTCGGTGGAGCCGTCAATGACGTGAAGTACGGACATCAGGTGGCGAACTCACGTCGGCCATAGAAGTACTCCGCCACCTTTTGGCCCATCTTGATTCCCAATTCCTTGGCGACATCGGCGGCGGAAGTATCACTGTCCATCGGCTTGGCATCGGTCTCGACTTCGACGCGCCTCCCGGCATCGCCTTCGGGCCAGAGCCGGACGTCCGACTTGCGCTCGGTCGAGATCACCTTAATCCGGCAAACGAAAATGCCCTTGAAAATCGGCGCGCCGCCCTCGCCCTGAAGCGTGAATTTCTCGACATTGATGGTGAGCACCTGCTCGGCCCCCAGCCGCTCGCCGATCTGCCGGGCCGACATGCCGTTGTACTTGGGATCTGATTGCAATCGCTGCCAATCCTGGAAGGGAATGACATTCTTGTTCACGTCGAACTGCAGGAATATCTCCGAGATCGTCTGATGAACCTCTCGGATCGCCTTCGGCTCCGAGACGAGACTGCTGCGATCGTCGACAAGGACCAGCAGCGGCGCGGTGCTCAGCTTGTACTCCGCCTCAATCCAGTCGCCGCCGGTGATGTTCGCCCAGGCGGCGGCCATGTTCGCGCAGGAGGCGCAGGCGAACATCAGAAGGACGCACCCGACGCTTGCCGAGACTTGCCGCAGCCGGACCGCCCGATGCCTGATGCCGATCTGTCCAAAACTAACGAGCATCTCGGCCTCGCAGTGATTCCTTGTGATCATAAAACTTCTTCGCGACCGCCTGCCCAAACTGCTCGATGGCCGCACGGAGCAGGTCATACTCATCCATATCGGTGATGCTCGCCTCGCCGCTGGGCGGGAAGGTGGCGGAAATGTCTGTGGTGTACAACGAATCGGGCCGGGCCGCGTCGGAGCCGTCGTAAAGGCTCACCGATCCGTGCACGCGGCCCTTGCGCAGCTCCCGCGTGTCCGCTGCACGCGTCGTGTATTCCAGTAAGTCGATGCGCAGGACGAGGTCGCAGTTCAGTTCGCGGGCCACGTCGTGATGCGACATGCCCTGCCAGTCGAGCCCCGAATTTTCCTGGAAATCGGCAATCTTCTTACCCGAGATGAAGCGGGCGTCCGGCAGATTGCGCTTCATTTCGTAGATAACAGCATCGCACACGCGCCGCCGCGCCTTGGGGTCGACGTCCAGCGTGGCGTGATCGGCCCAGACGACGACGCCGACCGTGGCCTTGCCGATCTTGCCGTACTCCGCCTTGACGTCCTTCGTCTCATCGGGCGTCAAAAAATAGAGCGCCTGACAGCCGAAGGAAAACTGAATCACGGCCAGGAGCGAATAGAAAGTCAGCCGGCGCAAGATCGCCGGATTGCGAGTGCCGCGTGACACGCGGTTGGCCTTTTGGATTTCTGTGGTCGTCATGAGGGCTGAGCCTATCTTGCCGGGAGCGATCCCGCCAGCAGTCCGTGTGCCATTTTGAATCCCCATCCGGCGAACAGCATCAAGCCGAATCCCACCGTCAGCCGAATCGGCCCCAGCCGCTCCCAGTTCACCACCGGCGCGCGGCCGCGCACGAGAATGTAGAGCGACAGGATCAATCCGCCGATCGTCGCCAGGCACAGCACCTCGCCGGCCGGCTGCACGATAAACGCCTTGATCGGATGCCCGTGCATCAATTCGGCGAACGACGTCGTCATCCCGCAGGTCGGGCACGGCAATCCCGTGGTCAGGATGAACCCGCAGGGCCATGCCCCGAAGAGCGCCTCGTGCGTGCCGTAGCCGCGCGGGTCGGGCTTGAGCAGGACGGCGATCGTCAGCACCGCCAGGCAGCCCAGCGCCGTCAGGGCCGCGATGCCGCGCGTCCCGCGCCGCACCGGGATAAACGGCCCGAAGTACGGAAATTCAATCGGCCGGGCGATGGAAAGTTCGGTGGGTTGGTCCACGAATACATTGTTACGCCCTCCCCGGGAACTTCAATGCGGTTCGGCCCTTTTCCCGGCGGATGATTTCTCTACACTGGCGGCCTATGAAACCCACCTGGCTACAGAATTGGTTGGAGCGGCACCAGAACCGCACCTCCTTCATGCTGCACATGGTCGGCATTCCGCTGACCATCGCCGCGCTCGTGCTCGCCGGGGTGCAGCTTACCGAATCGCGATGGGACCTCTGGTGGCGGCCGGCCCTGCTCTTTGTCGCGGGGTATCTGCTCCAGTGGATCGGCCACCTCATCGAAGGCAACGACATGGGCGAGATCATCCTCGTCAAGAAAATGCTGGGCAAGCCGTACGTCGCCGTGTCCCCGCGATACGCCAAACCGGCAGGAGGCCGCTCATGAAGCCGAAGATCGGCAAGGTCAATCACGGTGACTGCATCGCCGGCATGAACGCCCTGCCGCGCGGCAGCGTCGATCTCGTCTTCGCCGATCCGCCGTTCAATATCGGCTACGACTACGATGAATACGACGACCGACAGGAACACGCCGCCTACCTCGCATGGTCGCGCGATTGGATGGCCGCCGCGTGGCGAGCCCTGAAGCCCAACGGGTCGTTCTGGCTGGCCATCGGCGACGAGTACGCGGCGGAGTTGAAGCTCATCGCCCAGGGCGAGTATCCGACATTGCCGCTCGTCGAGCCGGCGAAGAAGGCCTCCCCCGCTTCTTCAAAGACTTCCAAGGCCTCCAGGACTTCCAAGAAGAAGGGCCGGCCCGCGAAGGCCGTCGCGATCACCCCGCCGCCGGGCTTTACCTGTCGAAGCTGGGTCATCTGGTATTACACCTTTGGCGTCCATTGCAAGCGCAAGTTCACCCGCAGCCACGCCCACCTGTTTCACTTCGTCAAGGACCCCGACGACTTCACCTTCAACGTCGACGCCATTCGGGTGCCATCGGCGCGGCAGCTCGTCTATGCCGACAAGCGGGCCAACCCCACCGGCCGGATTCCGGACGACACGTGGATGATGCCCATCGGCACGCCGACGGCGGGCGGTTTCGTCCTTCGGCCGCAGGACATCCCCACGGGTTTCACGCCAGACAGCGACACGTGGTATTTCTCGCGCGTGGCCGGCACCTTCAAGGAGCGCGAGGGCTGGCACGGCTGCCAGATGCCGGAGCAGCTTCTGGGCCGGATCATCCGGGCCTGCTCGAACGAGGGCGACGTGGTGCTCGACCCCTTCGCCGGCAGCGGCACGACGCTGGCCGTGGCGAAGAAGCTCTCGCGAGAGCCGGTCGGCTTCGAGCTCTCGAAGCAATACTTCGACCAGGCCGCCGCCCGATTGAAGGCCGCCAAGGCCGGAACGGCGCTCGACGGAGTCGAGGACCCGCTGACCAGCGCCCCAAAGACCGGCACGCCGCGGAATGCGCCCAAGCGAAAAACCGCGACGAAGGAAGACGACCTCCTGTTCGCCGTCTGATCTGTTCGGCAAGCTTTCCGTCGCGCCTTTGGCCGCCATTGGGCCGTTAGTTTCAAGGTGACACAAGCGTTTGCGGACGCTTGCAACTCGCCGTGCCTCTGAGCGCTACCTTTTCAACCGCGGAATCGCTCTTTGAGAGAAACAATCTCTCCATTAATCACGCGTCCATGGCGCAAAGCATTCGCAAGGCCGCCAAATTGTGCATCAGCCAGACCGCCAAGTTGGGGGCCGTAGTGTGCAAAATAATCGCACATGATTGATGAAAATGTAGCAAAGTCCCCTTCGAAGGCGTGCACTCCCATTTTCCACCAAGAAACTGAGAATGCTGACGCAACCCGCTCCCACCAGGACTCTCTCGTGTCGGAATTGATAATGTAGATTCGATCGGGGCCGGTAGTGTCCCGAATTCCCTCCGCGAGAAGTCGGCTCATGAAGGCGTCGGTCTCTGGAAAGCTATAGCCAACAATAACTATCGCTCGTGCCTTTTTGATGTTGCGAATGGCCGATCGCCACTGCGCCTGAATGGCACTTTGCGAACTCGTCTTCTCAAGTGCAGGTGCAACGATGAGCGGTTCACTGCCTGCCTTTTCATTGGTGAAACTCGATTGCTGGCACTTCCATTCCGTAATGCTTGGCGGACTGCCGCGATAGCTACTCGGCCACCACATCAATTCGGCAGGCCCATCAGACGCGGTAAACCAATTCACCGATCCGTGAAGCTTAGAGCAGATTGCGCGTCCCTCTAGCGCCATAGTGCACTAGAGGTTAGGCTGGTTGCCGAAGGAGTACTTTGGCATGGAAGCCTATTCGATGGATCTGCGAAAACGGG
>WBZR01002092.1_pt1 | contig 21998 bp, 22 predicted proteins | sample 5204231 | NCBI WGS metagenome assembly WBZR01 (sample SAMN12412403, study PRJNA552823) | activated sludge metagenome | isolation source: activated sludge from anammox sidestream of wastewater treatment plant... | place: USA: Virginia | collected 2017-08 | reverse complement strand
GAGCTCCGCAGCAACAAGATCATGATCTACATGAAGGGTACGCCGAGCTTCCCGCAGTGCGGCTTCTCGGCCGCGACCATCGAAGTGCTCGAATCGCTCGGGCGGCCCTTCGCCAGCGTCGACGTGCTGAGCCAGCCCGCCAAGCGCGAAGCCATCAAGCGCTATTCGAACTGGCCGACCATTCCGCAGGTGTACGTCGACGGGAAGTTCATCGGCGGATGCGACATCGTGCGCGAGATGCACGCGACCGGCGAGCTGAAGCGCCTCCTCGACGCGTCGTTCGCGGGATAGAGAGCGGCCGGCGGCGCCGTTCTCGCTCGGTTGCGCCGCGTCGGAGGGCGGCGCTGGCGGCGCGCGCGAAGCATCCGCCGCGCTCAGCGGCCGAGCGCGTGCGCGAGGTCGGCGACGAGGTCGGCGGCGTCCTCGATGCCGACCGAGTAACGGATCAGGTTGTCCTTGATGCCGACCTGGAGACGCTCCTCGGTCGTAAGCTCGTAGAAGCTCATGAGCGCCGGCTGCTCGATCAGGCTCTCGACGCCCCCGAGTGACGGCGCGATACGAGGGATCCGGCAGGCGTCGACGACCCGGGAGGCGGCGTCGAGGTCGCCGTCGATCTCGAAGGAGACGACGCCGCCGAAGCCGCGCATCTGCTTGCGTGCGACCGCGTGCTCCGGATGGCTCGGCAGACCCGCGTAGTGCACGCGCCGCACCTTCGGGTGCGCTTCGAGGAACTCGGCGAGCGTCTGGGCGTTGGCGTTCTGCCGCTCGATGCGCAGCGCCAGCGTCTTGAGGCCGCGAATCAGGAGATAGGCGGCGAACGGATCGATCACGGCGCCGGTCACGCCCTGCAGCGCGCGGATGCCGTCGACGAGGTCGGCCGAGCCCAGGACCGCGCCGGCCATGAGGTCGTTGTGGCCGCCGAGGAACTTGGTGGCGGAGTGCAGGACGAGGTCGATCCCCCACGCGAGCGGTCGTTGATTGTACGGCGTGGCGAAGGTGGCGTCGATGGCGGTCTTGACGCGATGGCGCCGACCGATCTCCGCGAAGCGTTCGAGGTCGAGGATGCGGTTGTACGGATTCGTCGGCGACTCGCTGATGAGGATGCGCGTGTTCGGGCGAATCGCCTCGGCGATGGCCTCGTAGTCGCCGGCAGGGACCGTCGAGCATTCGATGCCGTAGCGATGCAACGTTTGATTGAGGAACTGGCGCGTGCGTCGGTAGGAATCGTCGGTGACCACGACGTGTGCGCCGCGCGACAACATCGCGAAGAGGGTCGTCGTGACCGCCGCCATGCCGCTCGAGACGAGCAGGCAGTCCTGGGCGCCTTCGAGCGCTGCGAGCTTGTGCTCGGCGATGCGCTGCGTCGGATTGCCGTAGCGCCCGTACTCCTCGCGCTCGATGCGGTGCTCGAAGTGGTCGCGCAACTCCTGCGTGTCGGCGAAGGTGTAGGTCGCCGTCTGGGTGATCGGCGTCGTGAGCGCGTTGCCGGACTTCCGGCGCGGCTCGCCGGCGTGGACGGCGGCGGTGCCGAAGCCGGGCGGTGTTCCGGCGTCCCCGCGCGACGGGTCGTCGACCGGCGGGACGCCGGTTCCCTGCGGATCGCGCGCGGCCATCAGGCTTCGAGGAGCCGGGCGCGATCGACGTGGCGCGCGATCGTGTCCGCGACCTGCTTGGCGTCGGCTGGGAGCTCGACGGGCAGATTCTGGTAGGTCGACTTGACGCCCTCGAGCGTGCCGAGGTGGTAGGCCGTCTTCTGGTCGGCGAACTTCAAGCCGTGGGCGGTCGAGACCACCACGACGCGGTCGCTCGCCTTGATGATCCGGCGTTCGACGAGCTTGCGGAGCGCGGCCAGCGCGACGCCCGTATGCGGACAGTTGAACATGCCGGTGCGATCGGCGCGCGCGGACTCGTCCGCGAGCTCCTGCTCGCTCGCCTGCTCGACGACGCCGTCGAAGCGCTGCAGCGTGCGAATGGCCCGCTTGGCGCTTACCGGGTTGCCGATCTGGATGGCGCTCGCGAGCGTCTTCTTCGCCGTGACGGGTTCGAAGCGCTCGAAGTGCTGCAGGTACGAGCGATAGAGGGGATTCGCGTGCTCGGCCTGGGCGACGCAGATGCGCGGCAGCTTCTGGATGAGGCCGAGGTCCTGCAGCAGCAGGAAACCTTTGCCGAGGGCGGTCACGTTCCCGAGGTTACCGCCGGGAATGATCACCCAGTCGGGCACCTCCAGTCGAACTGCTGCACGATTTCGATCGCGACGGTCTTCTGGCCCTCGATGCGCAGGCTGTTCATCGAGTTCGCGAGGTAGATGCGCTTCTGGGTGGTGATCTCCTGCACGACGGCCATACAGCCGTCGAAGTCGGCGTCGAGCGAGAGGACGAGCGCGCCGTTCGCGAGCGGCTGCACGAGCTGCGCCGGCGAGACCTTGTTGCGCGGCAGGAGCACGATCGACGCGATGCCGGCCGCCGCACAGTAGGAGGCAAGCGCGGCCGAGGTGTCGCCCGTCGACGCGCACGCGACCGCGTCGATCGGCTGACCGTCGGCGATCATCTGCTTCACGACGGAGACGAGCACCGTCATGCCGAGGTCCTTGAACGAGCCGGTATGCGAATTGCCGCACTGCTTGACCCAGAGATCCTCGACGTGGATCTGACGCCCGTAGCGCTCGGCCCACAGGAGATTGCTGTTGCCCTCGAACGTGGAGACGATGTTCTCGTTGTCGATGAAGGGGACGACCCACTCCTTCTTGCCCCACACGCCGGAGCCGTAGGGGTACACGCCCTTGCGGTTGCGCTCCTCGAAGAGCTGCATCCAGGCCGCCGGAGCGCGCGTGCGAAGCGCGTCGACGTCGTGCCGCACTTCTAGGAGGTCGCCGCAGGTCGGGCAGCGGTAGATGATCTCGAGCAAGGAGAACTGTCCGTCGCAGCCGTTGATGCACTGGAACCACGCATTGTAGCCCATGACGAGCGAGCTTCCGCCAGGCGATGCGAAAAATCAACTCGTGATCGCCGCGGGCGCTACCACCACCAGCCGTGCGCGCGCAGCACGACGACCCACGCGTAGCCCGTGCCCCAGGGGGTCGGATCGAGCCAGGGATCGAGCGCGCCGATCATCGCAAGCGGCACCGACGCGACGAGCGCGATCCGGAACGCGGTCCTCCCGGCGCGTGAGGGGAACGCGGCGTAGGCGTCGGCGAGGAACACGAGCAGGAGCGGGATGAAGAGGCAGAACCAACGCACGCCGTAGCTGTTGCCGCCCGGATTGTTCGACGTGAGGAGGTAGTAGGCGACGAGCGCCGCGGTCGGCGTGAGGACGAGCGCGAGCTCGGCGCGCCAGGGGTACGCCTGGTCGACCGCGAGACGCCGCATGCCGAGCAGAACGAAGAAGACCACCGGCGTGGTCGCGAAGAGACCGCGCTCGCCGAAGCTGCAGAGCCATACGTAGGCGAGAAACGCGCGGAGCGATGCGTGAGGCAGGGAGGAGCCGGCGAGATGGCCGGCATCCGCCGAGAAGTACGAGCCGGGGTACTCGAAGAGCCGGGGTTGCAGCGAGAGCGGCAGCAGGCTGCCCGAAAGCGCGTAGGCGTAGGCCAGGTAGCCGAGCAGGGGCAGAGCGGCCGCGACGGCGAACGTGAGGACGGCGACGCGGGGTCGCGGAGCACCCGGCCAGCCGACGTACAGCAACAGGAAGGGGAGGTAGAAGACTGCCCCGTGATCGGCGGTCGCGGCGAGGCCGACGAGGAGGCCGCCGATCGCCAGACCCGCAAGTCCGCCGCCGAACCGGCGCCACGACCAGGCGAGGAGCGTTCCGGCGAGCAGCGCCGTCGCCGAGGGCGGATGGTTGGAGAACGTGACGCTGTACGCGGCGTTCAACGAGCCGAGTCCGAGCGCGAGGATCGTGAGCGCGCGCCACGTCGGATCGGGCACCAGGCGCACGAGAAAGTGCGCCAGGAAGAGCAGGCCGAGCCAGGTCGTCGCCCCGATGGTGAGAAGGGTCGTCCAGTAGTACGCCCGGGGGAGATCGGTGCGGAACGTGACGCCGCGCGCCACCGCCGCAGCGTAGGCGGGGACCGCCAGGAGCGCGACGGCCGGGGGCTTGTCCGAGTAGTAGCGCCCGTCGATCATGCACACGTCGCCGCTCTTGCGACCCATCTCGGTGCCGTCCACCCAGAGCCGGCCGTGCGCGACGATCGCCTCCACCATCGCGAGCCGCGAGGCGTCGTTCCAGCCGCCCCAGCGGGTGTGGGTGGCCACCGTGAGGAACCCCGCGACGGCGGCGAGCGCCAGCCACTCGGGAGCGCGCAGCGCCCCCGCCGCGGAGAGGCGTCCCGCGTCGCTCACCGCGCGGTGCTCGTGTCGCCGCCCGGTCGTCGCCGATCGTCCTGAGGGCGGCGCGTCGCCGCGATGCCGCCCGCGACGGCTGCGGCGGCCAGGAGGTTCGCGACCGTGAGCGCCCACTCGCGAGGCGCGTCGAGCCGGCGAAGCTCCCGGCGGTAGGCGCGCACCGCCGGGGGAAAGATCGACTCGTCCGGCTGCAGGTGCATGGCGAGCAGGTGGCCCCACTGCCAGGAGAGGATCTGGAGGCTCATGGTGACCAGGCATGCCGCCACGCCGGGCGCCGCCCGCGGGAGGAGGAACGCCGTCGCGATCAGGAACGGCGTCGTGAACGCGCCGTACGTGCTGTGGACGCGGGTCGGCAGCAGGACCGCCGCGAGCATCACCAGCGCCGCGAGCGGCAGCATGCCGTAGCACGCGCGGCCCGGGTCGCGCCGCTCCCAGGCGCGCGTGAGCACGTAGGCGGCGGCGAGGCCGGCGGCGAGGAGCAGCGTGCCCCAGGCGTCGCGGGTGAGGCCCAGGAGCGGCCGCCGCGGGTCGAGGACGCCCGTCGTCAGCAGGTCCGCGTACCAGACGTTGAAGCTCATCGCGGTCGTCCACTGCAGCCGATAGACGAAGTTCTCGAGATACGCGGCGCGGAGCCAGGCGTCGCCCGAGTCGATCCAGAAGGGGAGAGCCGTGGCATTGAGCACCAGGACGGCGACCAGCCCGCCGCCGACGATCCGCGCGCGCCGCGCGCGGAAGAGGAACGCGTAGAGCCAGAGCGGGGCGAAGATCAGCCCCGACGGCTTCGCCGCGAGCGCGACGCCCCAGAGCGCCCCGGCCGTGAGCCAGCGCGCGCGCGTCATCGCGGCGACCATCCAAACGCCGGGGGCCAGCACCCAGGACTCGGTCTGGCCCCAGAACGCGCCGTCGAGGAGGAGCGGCGGCGCGATCCATACGGCGGCGCCGGCGGCGACGGCGGAGGATGCCGTGGCGAAGCTGCGGACGACGCCGAAGACCCCGAGGGCGATCGCGAACTCGGCGAGCGTGGTGCTCGTAGCGTAGACGACGCGGGACGTGACGGTGTTGGCGACCGGGTCGGGATCGAGCCGCTCGAGCAGCGCGCCTTGCAGGGCGAAGGCGTACGCAGCCAGCGGCGGATAGTTCAGGCGCTCGGCTGTGCCCGTCCGGAGGCGTTGCGTCCGCCCGTCGATGGGCGCGTCCGTGAGGCAGGTGCCCGGTCCTTCGCGGTAGAGATCGAGAACGCCCGCCCGGGCGGCCTGTCGGCCCCAGCACACGTAGTCCACGTGATCGCCGAGGAACCCGTAGCGGGGCGCGAGCTCGAGCAGCCACATCCGCGCCGCGACGCCCGCGAGCAGCGCCGCGACGAGCGCCGCGGTGACGGAACGCCGCGAAGCGGAGGCGGCGGGAAGCGAACCGGACACGCCGGCTTGGTAGGCGCCCGCCGACGGAAACTCAAGCGGAACGCCTCGCGGGGGCCACGCGCGGAGCGCGGCGCGTGGCCCCGAGGGGGGAACGCTACTGCGTGAGCGTGATGCGGCGCGGCTTCGCCCGCTCCGCCTTCGGGATCTCGAGGGAGAGGACGCCGTGCTGCATGCGGGCGACGATGCGATGGCTGTCGACGTCGTTCGACAGGGTGAAGCGGCGGACGTAGTTGCCGACGTTGTACTCCGTATAGAGCGGGCTCATCTCCGCATACTGCTTCACGTCGACCTGGCCCTCGATGGTCAGCACGCCGTCGTCGAGGTGGACGTTCAGGGACTCCTCGTCGATGCCGGGCATGTCCGCCCACAGCCAGAGGGCTTCCTTGGTCTCGAAGATGTCGACTTGCGGCACGTACGTGCGCCCTGCACGGGTCAACTCGCCGCGGGTTTCCTGCTTCTCGGGAACGTTGAGCTCTTGCTGGGTCATCGGTGTCACCTCCTGGAGTCGTACTTCGCGCCGAACCGGTCTCAGGCCGCGTTGACGGCGATCTGCCGCGGCTTGGCTTCTTCCTTCTTGGGAACGCGCACCGTCAGGATGCCGTGCTTGTAGGACGCCTCGGCGCGCCCGAGGTCGAGATCGGTCGGCAACTGGAGCGAGCGGGAGAACTGCCCGGCGCCGCGCTCGCGGCGATGGAAGCTGCCTTCGGCCGGCTGCGGGACCTCGCGCTTGCCGCTCACCGTCAGCGTGCGGCCCGCGGCCTCGATGGCGACGTCCTCGGGCGCGACGCCCGGCACCTCCAGCTTCACGACGCAGCCGGTCTTGTCGGCGAAGACGTTGACGGGCGGAAAGACGCCGCGGCCGGACGGGCCGAGATCGATGCCGAACGGCTTGTCGAACACGCGCTCCAACTCGCGCTGGAGGTTCAGCAGGCCGGCGACGGGGTCGAAACCAGACGACATACGAAAGCGAGTCATGGGAGCCTCCTCACGAAATGGTGGGCGGGCGGCGATTTCGACGGTGCCGCCTCGGTCGCTCGCAAACCTAAGGTCGCTTCCCCGCGCGTCAAGGTGCGCGCGAGTCCGGTGCGAAGTGCAGGGCCTTGCACCAGCGCCTACATACGTGTAGGTAGACGCCGTCATGCCGTCGCGCACGCGCCCCGGACCCGCCGCGGACGACACCCGTGAGCGCATCATCGACGCCGCCCAGGCGATCTTCGCGCGTGACGGTTTCGTTGGGGCGAAGATGCAGGAGATCGCCGATCGCGTCGGGATCCAGCGGCCGAGCCTCTTCTACCACTTCAGGAACAAGGAGGCGCTGTTCGTGGCCGCGCACGAGCAGGTCTTCGCGAAGATCGAGCCGGTCTTCCGGGAGAGCCTCGCGCCCAACGGCGACCCCTTCGTGCAGCTCGATCGCGTGAGCCGCGCCGTCCTCGCGGTCGTCGCGGAGGAGCCCGATTTCGCGCGCATGGTCGCGCGCACCTCCGTTGACCGCCATCCCGCAGCCGTGAAGATCGTCCGCACCTACCTGCAGCCGCTGATCGATCTTTCCGTCGATTTCGTCTGCGAGGGGCAGCGTCGCGGGGTCTTCGCCGACATCGATCCGTTCTTCTTCACCCTCAACAGCTGGGGTGCGGCGCTGATGTATTTCATCGCCCGCGATCTGCTCGCTCCGGTCGCGAAGCCCACCCACCCGCGGGACCTCGCCCGGTTCACGACGACGCTGCTGCAGATGGGCCACCGCGCCCTCGCACCCAACGATCGACGCGCCGTCGTTTCGCAGCGCGCGTCCTAGCGCCAGGAGAAGGATCCCATGGAACGCCGAGTCTTCACCCGAGAGCACGAGTTGTTTCGCGAGCAATTCCGGAAGTTCTGCGAGCGCGAGATCACGCCGAACGTCGAGCGCTGGGAGGCGCAGCGTATCGTCGACCGTGAGACCTGGAAGAAGGCGGGCGAGCAGGGCTACCTCTGTCCGATGCTCGAGCCGAAGTACGGCGGTTCGAGTGCCGACTTCGGCTACGCCGCGATCATCAACGAAGAAATCGTGAAGGCCGGGTCGTCCGGGTTTACGGCCGGACTGCACAGCGACATCGTCGTTCCGTACATCGACAGCTACGGCAACGAGGCGCAGAAGGAGCGCTGGCTGCCCGGGTGCGCGAGCGGCGACACCATCACCGCGATCGCGATGACCGAGCCCAATACGGGCTCCGATCTCGCTGGCATCAAGACGACCGCCGTCCGCGACGGCGACGCGTACGTGATCAACGGCCAGAAGACCTTCATCTCGAACGGTATCCTCTGCGACCTCGTGATCGTGGCCGCCAAGACCGATCTCGAGTCGCGCCACGGCGGCGTGAGCCTGATCGTCGTGGAGAGCGGCACGCCGGGCTTCGAGAAGGGGCGCAAGCTCGACAAGATGGGCATGCACTCGCAGGACACCGCCGAGATGCACTTCGCGGATTGTCGGGTCTCCGCCGACAACCTGCTCGGCCAGGAAGGCCAGGGATTCTACTACCTGATGGAGAAGCTCCAGCAGGAGCGGCTCGTCTGCGCGATCGGCGCGCAGGCCGGCGTCGAGACGGTTCTCGAGCAAGCCATCAAGTACACGCAGGAACGTCAGGCATTCGGGAAACCGATCGCCAAGTTCCAGAACACGCAGTTCAAGCTTGCGGAGATCGCGACCGAGGTCGAGCTCGGCCGCGTGTTCGTCGACCGGCTGATCGACGAGCACATCAAGGGCACCGCCATCATCAAAGAAACGAGCATGGCCAAGTGGTGGGTCACCGAGATGTGCAAACGCAACATCGACCTCTGCCTGCAGTTCTACGGCGGCTACGGCTTCATGGAGGAGTATCCCATCTGCCGAGCCTACCGCGATGCCCGCATCCAGACGATCTTTGCGGGCACGACCGAGATCATGAAGATCATCATCGCCAAATCCATGGGACTCTAGTCCCGAGCCCACAAGGAGTCATTCGAATGATCAAGAATCCGCGCAAGGTGTCCGTGATCGGCGTCGGCATGACGCAGTTCTTCAAACCCGGCGAGAAGGACTACCCCGAGCTCAGCAAGCAAGCCGGAGAACAGGCCCTCAAGGACGCCGGCATCTCGTACGATCTGATCGAGCAGGCCTTCGTCGGCTACGTGTACGGCGAGTCGACCTGCGGACAGCGCGCCGTCTATCAGCTCGGCCTGACCGGCATTCCCGTCTACAACCTGAACAACAACTGCTCGACCGGCTCCACCGCGCTCTACCTCGCCTACCAGGCGATCGCGAGCGGCATGAACGAGTGCGTGCTGGCACTCGGCTTCGAGAAGATGGAGCGAGGCTCGCTCGGCGCAAAGTTCACCGACCGCACGCACCCGATGGACCAGCACATGCAGGTGATGATGTCGATGCAGGGCTTCGAGTCGGCGCCGGCGGCGGCCCAGATGTTCGGCGGCGCGGGGCGTGAGCACATGAAGAGGTACGGCACGACCAAGGAGCAACTCGCCAAGGTCGCCGTGAAGAACCGCCGGCACGCGGTCGCCAATCCGCGCTCGCAGTTCCGTCAGGCCTCGTCGCTCGAGGAGATCCTGGCCGCGCCGATGGTCTTCGACCCGCTCACCAAGTTCCAGTGCTGTCCGACGTCCGACGGCTCGGCGGCGGCGATCCTGTGCTCGGAGGAGTTCGCGAAGAAGCACGGCGCCGGCAAGGGCGTCTCCATTCCCGCGATGACCATGACCACCGACTATCCGACGAGCTTCGAGCAATCGATGATCAAGATGGTCGGCCAGGACCTCACCAGGGCTGCCGCCACGCAGGTCTACGAGCGGAGCGGGCTCGGTCCCGAGGACGTGCAGGTGATCGAGCTGCACGACTGTTTCACGCCGAATGAGCTCATCACCTACGAAGGGCTCGGACTCTGCGGCGAGGGGCAGGCGGGCAAGCTCATCGACGAGAACCAGACCACCTACGGCGGCACGTGGGTCGTCAACCCGTCGGGAGGCCTGCTCTCGAAGGGGCATCCCCTCGGGGCGACGGGGCTCGCGCAGTGTTTCGAGCTGAACTCTCAGCTCCGCGGGCTGGTGGAGTCCGAGCGCCAGGTGCCGGGGGCGAAGGTCGCCCTGCAGCACAACCTCGGCCTCGGTGGCGCCTGCGTCATCGCGATGTACAAGAAGGACTAGTCCGAACCGTCGAGCCTCGGTCGGGACCGCGGCGCGCCGGGCTTCGCGCCCGGTGCGCCGTCGCTTGTGGCCGACGGACGTTCGCTGCATATACGTCCGCGCATGGCCGAGGCGCACGCGGTGTCGTTGGGGGCGACGCTCCCGTTCTGGTCGATCGCTCCCTTCGCGTTGATGCTGCTCGGCATCGCGCTCCTCCCGCTGCGGTGGCCGCACTTCTGGGAGAGCAACGCCAACAAGGGGATCGTGAGCGCGGTCCTCGGGGCGCCGGTCGCGCTGTACGTCGCGACCCACGACCCGCACCTCCTCTGGCACACGACGCTCGAGTACGTGTCGTTCATCGCGCTCCTGGGGGCCCTCTTCACGATCTCGGGCGGTATCGTCCTGCGCGGCGACCTGCGCGCGACGCCCGCCATCAATACGACGTTCCTCGCGGTCGGCGCGCTCCTCGCGAATTTCATCGGAACGACGGGCGCCAGCATGCTGCTGATCCGGCCGCTCCTCCAAACCAATTCCGAGCGCAAGCACGTCGGCCATATTCCGCTCCTCTTCATCTTCGTCGTCTCGAACTGCGCCGGCTTGCTCACGCCGCTCGGCGATCCGCCGCTCTTCCTCGGCTATCTGCGCGGGGTGCCGTTCTTCTGGACGTTGCGGCTCGTGCCGGAATGGATCTTCGTCGTGTCGGTCCTGCTGGGGATTTTCTACGTCATGGACGCGCGCGCGGTCGCGAAGGAGTCGGCGGCGGATCTCCGACGGGACGTCGAGCGGCTGGTGCCGCTGCACCTCGCGGGAACGATGAATGCGCTGTACCTCCTCGGCGTCGTGCTCGCGGTGCTGATCAGCCCGTCGCTTCCCGAGGGCCCGGTGCGCGAAGGCGTACGGCTCGGCGTGATGGCGGCCATGACGGTCCTCTCGCTCGCGACCACGCCGCAAGCGCTCCGGAAAGAGAATGGCTTCACGTTCGGACCGATCATCGAGGTGGCCGTGCTCTTCGCCGGCATCTTCGCGACGATGATCCCCGCGCTCGAGATCCTCCGCGTGCACGGCGCCGAATTCGGGATCCGGGCGCCGTGGCAGTTCTTCTGGCTGTCGGGCTCGCTCTCCTCTTTCCTGGACAACGCGCCGACCTACCTCACGTTCGTGTCGCTGGCGCAGAGCCTCGGCCCGGGCGCCGATGCCGCCGTACACCTCTCGGGAGGTCCGGTCTCCGCGACGCTCCTCACGGCGATCTCCGCCGGCTCGGTGCTCATGGGAGCCAACAGCTACATCGGGAACGGCCCGAACTTCATGGTGAAGGCCATCGCCGAGGAGCAGGGCGTCGCGATGCCGAGCTTCGGCGGGTACATGCTCTGGTCGGGATCGATCCTGATACCGATCTTCGTCGCGATGACCTTCCTGTTCTTCATCTGAGGGGGCGATGAGCGACGAGCGCCGTGCCATCCTTCTGCTGCGCGTGAGCGGCGCTGCCGTGCTCGCGCTCTCCGTCGTCATGCTGGCGATCTTCCCCGCGGCGCCGGTCGAGCGGAACGTGCCGGGCTTCATGAGCCCGGTCGTCGGCTTCGAGCTCGCGTCGACCCCCGAGCACGTCTTCGGGATCCTCGGAGCTAAAGACGACCCGGCACGGGTGGCGGCCGTCGCGGGGATGAACCGCGGCAACCGCGTGGACTTCCTGTTCATGATCGCGTACCCGGCCTTGTACGTCGGAGTCGTGCTGCTGCTCCGCGCGCGCGGTCGCCTCGCCGGCGGCATCGGACGGATGGCGCTGCTGCTGCCGGGCGTGATGTGGCTCGGCGATCTCCTCGAGAACCGTGAGCTCCTGGCGCTCGCTGGGGCGACCGACCCGGCCGCCCTGGCGAACGGGCTCGCGCGCTTGCGGTCGTTCACGATCGTGAAGTGGTACGCGATCTTCGCGGCGTCGGCGCTCGTCGCCTACCCGATCTGGCGGGAGTCGAGCCGGTGGCGGTGGGCGGGCGCCCTCTTCGGCCTGGCGGCGGCGGTCGGCTTCGCATCGGTCATCGCGCTGCCGGCGATCGAGCTCGCCGCGTATCTGTTGTCGCTGGCCTGGCTCGGCACCTGGGTATACTCCCTGCGGGCGTGAACGACGCCGCGTTCTGGATCGAGCGTCTGGACCTCCGTCCCCACCCCGAGGGCGGGTACTTCCGCGAGACGTACCGGGCGGCCGCGCGCATCGCGGCGTCCGCGCTGCCCCCGGGCTTCGGGGGCGACCGGGCCTTTTCGACGGCGATCTATTTCCTCCTGACGCGCGACGCGTTCTCCGCGTTCCACCGGATCCGCTCCGACGAGGTATGGCACTCCTACGCCGGGCAGGGTGTGACGCTCGCGATCCTCGAGGGCGGCGGCGGCGGATGCCTCACGATCGCGAAGCTCGGCCGCGACCCGGCCCGCGGAGAGCTCCCGCAGGTCGTCGTGCCGGCTGGCGCGTGGTTCGCCGCCGAGGTCGCCTCGGGCGGCGCGTACGCGCTCGTCGGCTGTACCGTGGCGCCCGGCTTCGATTTCGCCGAGTTCGAGCTCGCCGACCGCGCGGCGCTGCTCGCGCAGCATCCCCGGCACCGCGGCGTGATCGAGCGCTTGACCCGGGTCGGGTGAGCCGGCCCGGCGGGCCGCCCGCCTCGTATCCGTGGCATCCCTCGTCGACGCGCCGCGCCGGGTGTCGGTGTCACGCGAGCCCGGCGGCGGCCTGCAGCTCGCGGAACGACTCCTCGATCGCGAGCACGAACTCGTGCAGGTCGGGGATGAGGTCCCAGTCGGCGATGAAGCCCCAGCAGAGCCGGCCGGCGTAGCTGAAGAGCGCGACGCCGAGCGCCTGGTTCGGAAGGAGCGCCAGCATCGGATAGCACTCGCGGAGCTCGGCGCCGAGCAGGTAGAGCGGGATCTGCGGGCCCGGCACGTTCGTTACGACGAGATTGAACGGACGCGAGCGCGTGCTGAGGCGAACCGCCGACGAGAGCAGCGTCGTGCTCGTCCACTCGCTCACGGCGGCGAGCACGCGGGCGCCGAGCGTCTGGCGGGACTCCTTGAGGCGCGCGGTGGCGGCGCGCACCTTGTCGAGCCGCCGGCGCGGGTCGCGCTCCGCGACCGGCAGTTCGGTGATCCAGAGCGCAATCTGGTTGCCGAGGGTGCCGCGCTGCTCGTCCGTGCGAATGCTGACCGGGATGCTCGCGCGCAGCTCCAGGACGTCGACGTTCACGCGCCGACCCTCGAGGAAGGTCCGGAGCGCCCCCGATACGGTCGCGAGGACGATATCGTTGACGGTTCCCCCGAGGCGGTTCTTCACCGTCTTGACGGCGTCGAGATCGAGGGGAAGCCAGTCGTAGCGGCGGTGTGGACCGATCGGCACGTTGATCGGGGTCGGGGACGCGGGGCGCGCGGCGACGCCGAGCGTCTCTCCGAGGGCGCTCAGGGCTTCCCGGACACCGCCGAGGATCCGGATGGGCGCGGCAAACGCGCACGGCGTCTCCCGCACGAGATCGAGCGGTTCGCGGAGGCGGCGCAGCCACTCGTCGCGGAAGATCTGGAAGGGCGTCGGCGCCGGGCGGGGGATCCAGCGCGGCCCCCGGCTGAACTCCACCGAGGGCGCCGGATTCAGCAGCACCGCGAGGAGGTCGACGCCGGAGACGCCGTCGACCATGCAGTGGTGCGTCTTTGCGACGAGGGCGAAGCGGCGGCGATCGAGGCCCTCCACCACCCAGATCTCCCAGAGGGGCTTCGCGCGATCGAGCTGCTGGGAGACGATGCGAGCCGCGAGACGCTTCAGCTGCCGCTCGTCGCCCGGACGCGGCAGACTCGCATGGCGTACGTGGTAGTGGATGTTGAAGTGCTCGTCGTCCACCCAGACCAGGCGGTTGCCGAGCGGCACGGTGGCGAGCCGCTGGCGGTAACGCGGGATCAGGTGCAGGCGCGACTCGATGTAGGTGCGGATCGTGTCGATGTCGATGCCGTCGTCGGGTTGCGACAGGGAAGCCGCGTCCAGGACCAACACGGCGGCGACGTGCTGGGGCGTGGTCGGGCTCTCGATCGCGAGAAACGAGTTGTCGACGACGGAGAGGCGGTCGAAGGCGTAGCTCGGCATGAGGGCGGGCTCCGGTGGCCGTGGTTTTGGCTCGCTACTATAGCGGAGACCCGTGTCGCTTGCCTCCCCGGATCGTCCCCGCGCGGCCGGGAGATTCCCCCCGCGGGCGGGCCAGGACGGCTAGAACACGCCGGCGATCACCTCGAACGGGAGGGCGACGAGGTCGAGGATCAAGGTGAACGGTACGAGCGGCACCTTCGCGACGGGATGGACGTCGAGATCGAGCGCGCTCTTGGTGGCGATGAAGATGTACTCGTCGTTGTAGCCGCCCCGCCGATCCTCGTAGCGGTCGCGGTCGTAGCGGTCGGCGAAGGCGGGCGCGGTGGGGGCTGCGGTGAGCAGGGCGAGAGCGAGCAGCGGTGCTGCGCAGCGGTGGAGCAGGGTGGAACGCATCGACATGGGATCCTCCTGGAGCGGGTTCACGTCCGGGTCCGGGGACGCAGCACGACGACCGGAATCGGGCGCGGGGTGAGCACCTGGTAACGTGTGTAGAACGGATTGGACGCGGCGAGCAGGGGCCAGAGACGGTGGCGCTCGTCCGGGTCGGCGGCGTAGGCGACGACGGGCACGCGACTCGCCCCGACCTGGACGACGGCGTCGGGCCTCGCTTGCAGGTTCAGCCACCATGCCGGGTCGCGGTCGGCGCCGCCGTTGGAGGCGACCACGACGTAATCGCCGCCGTCGGGAACGTAGGTGAGGGCCACCGTGCGTCGCGCGCCCGAGCGGCGGCCGGTCGTCGTCAGCAGGAGGCTCGCGAGGCCGGCGGCCCGGTGGCCGATCTTGCCGCGCGTCAGGCGGTAGAGACGCGTGTGCATCCAGTTGACGATCCTCCAGAGACCGTGCTCGCCAGCGATCTTCAACGAGCGCCGCGTGACCTCCCACATGCGCGCGGTTGTGGCAGCCCGTTCCGGGAGGCGCAAGCCGGGCCACGGGCTACGCGGCCGCGGCCGAGGTTGCGATGACATGCGGCAGCGGTCGTGCGGGGCAGTGCGTCGTCGTCATCGGTCGTCTTGACGACGGCGAGGAGCGGGCTGTAGCCTCGCGCGTCGCTTCCGCGTCGGGGCCGGTCATGAACCAGAAGACTCTCAGCGTCATCGACGACGGTCCCGTGTCGCCCGCGCCGCGATGGCGCGGCGACGTTCGGCCACTGCGTAGCGGCGCGTCGACCCGGCGCGCAGGAGACCCTTCATGAGCCTCGTCCTCACCGAGAAGCCGCGTCCGCACGTGACCGTCGTGCGCCTGAACCGCCCGCATCGGCTGAACGCCATGTCGTTCGAGCTCATGACGGCGCTCTACGAGACGTTGCGACGCGTCGGGGCCGACAACGCCGCCTGGGTCGTCGTCCTGACGGGCGAGGGGCGCGGTTTCTGCTCCGGTCTCGACCTCGAGGATCCCGGCATGATCCCGGGCATCGACGACATGTCGCTCGCGCGGATCGGCATGCTGGCGATGGGTCATTTCTCGCGTATCGTGCCGGCGCTGCGCGATCTGCCGCAGCCGGTGATCGCGGCGATCAACGGTCCCGCGTACGGTGGCGGCATGTGCCTGTCGCTCGGGGCCGACGTCCGCTTCGCCGCGGCGTCGGCCGAGTTCAACGCCACGGGGATCGTGAATGGCCTCACCTCGACCGAGCTCGGCGCGAGCTGGCTCCTGCCGCGCTTGATCGGGGCTTCGCGGGCCAATGATCTCCTGCTGACGGGCCGCAAGGTGGGCGCCGAGGAGGCGGAGCGCATCGGGCTCGTATCGCGCGTCGTTCCGAACGGAGACGTCGTCGCGGCGGCCGTCGAGGCCGCCGAGCGCATGTGCGAGTTCAGCGCCTTCGGTCTGCAGATGACCAAGAAGGTGTGCTGGGCAAACCTCGAGACGACGAGCCTCACCGCCGCGGTCGATCTCGAGGACCGCAACCAGCTCCTCCTTGGCAACACGGAGAACCTGGTCGAGTGCATCCGCGCCCGGCGCGAGAACCGCAAGCCCGTGTACACGGATATGCCCCGGCGGGACGTCGTCGAGCACGCCGCGAGCCATCCGCCGAAGTACTGACGAGGCGTCCTGGAGACTACGGGGCGTGGCGTGGCCGCGCGCCGCGGGTCGGCGTGGTCGCGGGCGTCGATTGGCGCGCCGCACGGCGGCGAGCGGCGCGGGGTTTCCCGAACGACGGCGGCGTCCGTCGCTCAGCGCTTCGTGGCCACGGCTTTCCCGGCGAGCGGGGCGCCGGCATCGAGCGCGAGCAGTCGGACGCGCCCGCTCGCGACCAGGGTGCCGTCGGCGGTCCGCGCATCAGCCTGCCAGAGCTGCGAACGACGCCCTCGCGTCAACGGACGCGCCGTGACGGTGACGCGCCCCGTCCGAACCGCATGGACGAAGCTCGTGTGGTTCTCTACGCCGACGACGGCCTGGTTGCGCGCGGCGGCGGCCATCGCGGCGCCGATCGAGCAGGCGGTCTCGACGACGGCGCAGTGCATGCCGCCGTGCACGATGCCGTACGGCTGGCGATGGCGGTCGTCGATATCGTACTCGAGCACGACTTCGTCGGGGCCGCTGTGGACGACCCGGATGCCGAGTGCCGTGTCGAAGCCGCTGGCGAGGGCGGGGGATCGCGTTGATTCGGAGGGCACGCCGAGGTAGTGGCGCGAGCGGAGCGTTAACGCAAGCATCGCGGCGCGCGCGCCGCCGGGGGGAGCACGAGATGAGCGAGATGACGAACCGCCTGTGCCGCCGGATCCTCGTGCCGCACGACTTCTCGGATCACGCGACGCGCGCGCTCGAGATCGCGGTGGGCCTCGCCGGATCCGAGGGCGCCGTCACCGTGCTGCACGCGCTCCCGCCGGTGTACTCCTCGATGGGAGGACCCGCCGCCGATCTGGCGTGGGCGCCCACGCCGGCGGAAGCGCCAGTTGGCGCGCACCGCGGAGCGGGCGGTCGGGCGCGAAGCCTCGGCGCGTCTCCGGTACCGGGTCGAGCTGGCGGATCCCCTGACGTCGATCCTCGCCGCGGCGAAGAGCGCCGACCTGATCGTGATGACGACGCTCGGCCGCACCGGGCTCGGGCATCTCCTGATGGGAAGCGTCGCAGAGAAGGTGGTGCGGCACGCGACCGTGCCCGTCCTCACGGTACACCCGAAGACGGCGGCGCGCCTGACGCGCGGCCGCCGCACTGCCGGTACGCGGCCCCGCGGCAAGCGGAAGGCCCGCGCCGATGTCTAGCGCTCGGTGATCGCGATCATCTGCTCCAGAGCGCGCCGCGCGTCGCGGATGAGGACGGCGCGCTCGGCGTCGGGCAAGCGTTCGCGCGTGCCCGTGTGCTCGTTCACGGCGTCGCCCGGCAGCACGTGGTTCAAGTCGGGCGGAGCGCCCCGGCGCAGGAGATCGAGGATCGCGACGAGGTGCGGCGGGTCGTTCCGCGACATGGTCGCGCACCCGCACCCCATGCCTCCGAATTGCTCGCGCGGGACGTCGGCCAGGTTGACCACCTCGACGCCGCGGAGCGCGCCTTGCGTGCGCGCGTTCCGCACGAAATGCCCCTCGGTTGCGATGGCGAGCTTGTCGCCGGGCCGGGCGTCGGTCATCGCCTTCCACAGATAGCTCGTCGAGCCGGCGCCGTCCGCGACGTCGACGACGACCTTCGGACACTCCGGGTGGGCCAGGACGCGGTAACCGCGGCCGCGCCAGTACGCGACCTGCGCCGGTGTGAAGACCGTGTGGACGCCGCAGAAGCTTCCCCAGAGCACCATGCGCGCGCGGTCGAGCCGCTCGCGCTCGGCGGCGGGAAGGGCGGCGATCGACTGCGCCGAGCCGTCGAGGCCGCCGGGCCACTGGAAGAGCGCATCCGGGCCGAGCCCGCACCAGCCCGCGACGACCTCGCCGAGATGCCGATCGGGGACGAAGAAGATCTTCGTGTTCTGCCGGAGCGCCCAGTCCACCACGGCCTTGGCGTTGGAGCTCGTGCAGACGGCGCCGCCCGTCCGGCCCGCGAGCGCCTTCACGCGTCCCGACGTGTTCATGTAGGCGATCACGAGCAGGTCGTCGCCGTAGCGCGCGTGCAGGTCGTCGAACACGGGCGTCACCATGTAGTCCTTCGCCAGCATCTCCATGGTGCAGCCGGACTTCGGGTTGGTGATCCAGACGTCCTGGTCGGGGCGCGCGAGAATCGCGATCGACTCGGCCATGAAATGAACGGCCGACTCGACGAAGATCTTCACTTCGGGGTGGCGCTGGGTCTGGAGCGCGAGCTGGTAGGAGTCGGCGATGTGTCCGCCATAGCGCTCGACGAGCTTCACGATCTCGCCGCCCATGTAGTAGTGGGCGAGCAGCATCACGCGCTCGCCGAGCGCGGCGAGCGCCGGGCGGATGTAGGCGTCCATCCAGGGCAGCACCGTCTCAGGAAGGCGGTCGGGAAGGGCGAGATACTCTTCGGCGTACGGCTGGAACTCGGGCTGGTACCAGTCGATCGGGAGATCGGTCTGGCAGATCGGCATGTCCGGGACGAGCCGGATGCCGCTGCCCGGGAGGTTGGGTGCGTGTCGGGTCGGAATCGCCATGGCTGTCGTCGTCGCTACCAGGCGCGCTGCCGGGACGCCATCGAGCGCGGGATCCCACCCGCCGCCGGCGCGTGCGCGGTCGGCCTCGGCTTCGCGTTCGAAGTCGCCGCGCGAGGCGTCGTCCGCGAGTCCGGCATAGTACTCGGCGAAAACGGCGCGCATCTCGTCGAACGGGACGTCGACGCCGGTCCCCCGGTCGCGCAGGTATTCCATGTGCCGCTGGCCGGCGGCGTCGAACGGGTGCAGCAGGCTGTCGGACATCCCGTCGAACTCGAGCGGCGTGACACCGAAGCGGTCGCACAGGGATCGGTTGAAGGTCGGCGTCGCTTTCACCCACCGGCCGCCGAGAAACAACTCCGTGAAGCCGTGGAAGACGAAGACGTCGGTGCCCATGTGGGCGCGCAGTCGCTCGGTCGTGAGGTGGTTCCGGACGTCGGCGAAGCCGAGGCGAGCCGGAATGCCGACGGCGCGCGCGGCGGCCGCGAGCACGACCGCCTTCGCGACGCAGAAGCCGGCCCCGCGTGCGAGGACGCTCGAAGCGCCGAGGAACTCGGGTGTGAGGACGATGCCGTACGGATCGTATCGGATCTCGTCGCGGACCGCGTAGAAGAGGCGGACGGCACGCTCACGATCGTTCGCCGCGCCCTCGGTGACGCGTGCGGCGAAGGCGCGGACGGCGGGGGCGTCGCTTTCGACGCAGGGGGAAGGCTGCAGGTAGGGGGCGAGCTCGGGTGTGAACATCGGGCGTCCTCGGGCGGGTGTTACGACGTTCGGCGGTGCTAGCAGGTTGGCCGAACCGACGGTACCCGGGTCCGGAGGAGATCCGGCCGGCCACGGGCTAGGACTCAAGGGGCTTCGCGAACCTGTCGATGTGTACCGGCGAGTGGCCCAGTCCGCGTCCGATGCTCGCGTTTCCCGTGCCGCCTACCGGTCCGAGACGAACGCCGTCCTGCGACAACGTCTGGCGGTCGCCATGAGCCTCTTCGTCGTGTTCATGGGCGCCGGCACGTTCTTCGAGGCGGTGTACTACCCGGAGCGCATGCGGCTTGCCGTGCTGCTCTACGGCGTGGAGGCCGGTGTCGCGATCGCCGGCGTCGCTCTCGGTCGCCTGCGACGCTTCGACGCCTGGTCGGAGCCGATCGCGGTCGGGATCGGCGCCGCCGAGATGGCCTGCGTGTGCGCCTATCACGCGATGGTGGGGGCGCAGGCGGAGCGCGTCGCGACCATTCTCGGCTGCCTGCTGAACCTCCTCTCGGTGCTCTGTCCGTGGGGGTGGACGGCCCAGGTCGGGGTCGCCTTTGGCGCGGTCGCGAGCTTCGGGGTGGCGGCGCCCTTCCTGGTCACCGCCGATGCCGTGGTGTTTCCCGGGACGGTGCTGCTCGGTGCCGCGACGACCTCGGTCTGGGCGACGTTCTTTCTCGATCGCTATCGCTTCGACGCCTTCACCCACGCTGCGCTCCAGACGGAGGAGACGGAGATCGCGGCGGCGCTCGCGCGAATCGGCGAGACCCTGAGCCGGCACCTCGGGCAAGCGGACGTGCTCGACCAGGTCAATGACCTCACGCGCGACGCGCTCGGCTGCGACTGGAGCAGCCTGTACCTGTTCGACCCACAGCGTTGCGTGTACTGGCTCGCGTCGAACGTCGGCTCCCCGCCGGACGTGAAGGCCGAGCTGGCGCAGCTCGAGTTTCCGCCGACGAGCCTGGCGCTGCTCCAGGCGCTGAAGCCGGGCGCGCTCATCGAGATCGGGGACGCCGACGACCAATCGTGGGTCCCCGCCGCGCTGCTGCGCCGCCTCGCGGCGGCCTCCGTGCTCTTCGCGCCCGTCGTCCGCGGCGAGCAGATCATCGGGGTGCTCGCGGTCGGCTACGTCGGACGTCGCGGCGCCTTCGCGAGCCGGCAGCGTCGGCTCGCGCTCGGCATCGCACACGTTGCGGCGACGACGCTGGAGAATCGCCGCTTGATCGCGGATCTCCAGTCGGCGAACCGCCTCAAGTCGGAGTTCGTCGCGACGATGTCGCACGAGCTTCGGACGCCCATCAACGTCATCATGGGGTACACGGAGATGCTGGCCGACCGCAGCGTCCTCATCGACGAGCCCGCGTTCGACGAGACCCTCGGACGCATCCGGACCCAGTCCGTCGAGTTGCTGAACCTCGTGAGCGCGACGCTCGATATGGGGCGTCTCGAGGCCGGGCGCGAGAGCCTGACGCTCGACGCCGTCGCGATCGAGCCGCTCTTCGCGGAGCTGGCGCACGAGCTCGATGCGCTGACGCCTCCGAGCGTTCAGCTTCGCTGGCGGAACGACGTAGATCGGGTGGCGATCGTGAGCGACCGCGTGAAGCTGAAGACGATCCTGAAGAATCTGGTCGGAAACGCCCTCAAGTTCACCAGTGCGGGCACCGTCGACGTGACCGCGCAGCGAATCGACCGCTCCGTGCGCTTCACCGTCCGCGACACCGGCATCGGCATCGCGACCGAACACCTGTCGATGATCTTCGAGATGTTCCGGCAGGTGGACGCGTCCTCGACGCGCACGTTCGGCGGTGTGGGGCTCGGGCTGCACATCGCCCGGCGCCTCGCGGAGCTGCTTGGCGGGGGGATCGTGGTCGAGAGCGTCGTGGGAGCGGGGTCGGTGTTCGTGGTCACCTTTCCGGTCGAACGCGCCGCGGATCGTCTCGCCTCGTGAGCCGCAGCGCCGCGCGAACGCCCGCGTCCGGACGAGCGACCGGACGCGGGCGCCGCGCTTACTTCACGATCTCGAGGAGCTCGACGTCGAACACGAGGGTCGCGCCGGGCTTGATCTGCGGCGGCCGACCCTGGTCGCCGTAGGCGATGTCGGAGGGGCAGATCAGCTTGGCTTTGCCGCCGACCTTCATCAGCTGGACACCCTCGGTCCAGCACTTGATGACGCCGTTCAGGGGGAACGTGGCCGGCTGGTTGCGCTGCACGGAGCTGTCGAAGACGGTGCCGTCGGTGAGCATGCCGGTGTAGTGCACCTTCACCTTGTCGGTCGCTTTCGGCTGCTCGCCGGTGCCGGCCTTGATCTCCTGGAAGACCATGCCCGACGCCGTCTTCGTGGCGCCTTTCTCCTTGGCGGCCTTATCGCGGTACTCCAGGCCGACCTTCTTCTCGGCCGCGGCGGTCGCCGTGGCGTTCGCGGAGATGCGGTCGCGGAGCTTCTGCTGCATCTTCGCGAAGTTGTCCTTGACGTCGGTTTTCGGCTCCTTCTTGAGCGCGCCGTCCTCGAATCCCGCCTTGACGGTGGCGAACTCTTCGGGCGTGAGATTCAGCATCGAGAGCTGCTGGCTCAGGTTGAAGCCGAGCGCGTAGAAGCCCTTGTCGTCATCGGTCTTCAGTTCCTGGGCCGCGGCGATCGTGGGGATCGCGCACGCAAGCGCCGCACACAGCAGCAACGCGGTTCGAACACGCAACATCGGGGACTCCTTTCG
>WBZR01002089.1_pt1 | contig 22016 bp, 21 predicted proteins | sample 5204231 | NCBI WGS metagenome assembly WBZR01 (sample SAMN12412403, study PRJNA552823) | activated sludge metagenome | isolation source: activated sludge from anammox sidestream of wastewater treatment plant... | place: USA: Virginia | collected 2017-08 | reverse complement strand
TACCTCGATGAATTCTGTTATCGCTTCAACCGCCGCTTTTGGGAAAACCAATTATTTAATAGAATGCTAGCGGCATGTATGAATTGTGAAACTATTACCTTTGGTGAGTTAACTCAATAACCATTTACTTTTTTGAGTTATCAAAAAGAGTTAAAAAGCATGAAAGTTGAAAGGGAGAAGATAGGAACAAAAAGCTTTGAATTAAAGGATTTAGAAAGGCACTGACACCGAAGATGTTTGAGTTATTCCATTTGATCGGGGAGAAACAGCCGGAGGACCTTCAGGAGTTTGCAAGATCAGCCAAAAGGAATTTTAAGAGCAGTGCGACCGATAGTACTATCCTTGAAGGCCTGGCGTTAATTGAATTGAAAAGAAAGAATGACGGATAGAGTCAAAAGCAACAGTGAATTACAATACAATAAGTCTCGAAATTGCGGTTTAAATGCTTATTGAGTACCATAGGCAAATCATACGAACCCCTGATAGGGCTGAAAAGGTATGACACTCCTCATATACGATGATATTTTCTTACGGCACGACACGGGATACGGCCATCCCGAAAATGCCAAAAGACTTGTGCAGACCGTCAATCATCTCAAGCAGTGCAAGTTGTGGGAACAATTACGGGTAGAAAAACCCCGTTCAGCATTGGTAGAGGAAATAGGTCTTGTTCACCCACAGGCTTACATTGAGACCATCAAACAAATTGCTGATACCGGCGGGGGTTGGCTGGATAGCGATACGGTAATTTCTCCCGCGTCATACGATGCTGCTGTCCATGCAGCAGGCGCGCCACTAACGGCAATCGATCTGATCATGAAAGGCGAAGAGGCAAATGCCTTTTGTCTGGCGCGTCCGCCGGGCCACCACGCCACGCCCACAAGGGGTATGGGATTTTGCCTCTTTAATAACGTAGCCATTGCGGCAAGATATATACAGTCTCAACACCGGTTGGAAAAAATTCTCATCATTGATTGGGATGTTCACCATGGGAATGGTACGCAGGACGCTTTTTACAGCGATCCAACAGTAGTGTATTTTTCTCTGCACCGATATCCCTTTTACCCAGGCTCGGGCAGGAAAGAAGACGTTGGACAGGGAAAAGGCAAGGGATTTACCATGAATATCCCTCTTTCGGCTGATACAACTTCCAAAAAGTATATTGAGGCATACAGGGATACCTTAGAGCGTTGCGTTCATCAATTTGCCCCGGAGTTTATCCTCATCTCAGCGGGTTTTGATACCTATAAAAATGATCCTGTTGGCGGATTGAATCTGGAAACAGAAGATTTCAGAACGCTAACTGAAATTATCATGAAATCTGCTGAGAACCTGTGTGATGGAAGGATTGTATCATGCCTTGAGGGTGGTTATCATCTTACGGACCTTCCGTTATGCGTAGAAGCCCACCTCAAGGCCTTACTCGGACGCAGTTAAGTCTTTTTTTGTGCTGCTGCTTTTATTTGATTCAGCTTTTTTGTCAGGCGTGACTTTTTTCTGCTGGCGGTATTTTTATGTAAAATTCCTTTTGCAGCGGCCTTGTCTAATTTTTTTACTGTGAGCCGAAGTTCTTCTTCTAGCGCTTGTACATTTCCACCATTTACAGCACTCGTAAATTTTTTTATTTGCGTTTTCAGGGCAGATTTACAAGCACGGTTTCTCAAATTGTGTTTTATATTTTGTCTGAGCCTTTTTTTCGCTGATTTCATCGTCGGCATGATACCATACTCCTTGAATTAAGATTGAATGAATAGTAACTATGATTATTTGACAATTAAAGAGTTATAATTTATGGAATTTATGTCATAAAGTCAATAGGAAAACGAATGACTTGCATTTTTTGTGTTTTTTTAGTATAGTTGGACGATAATTATTTTTCAACGGTTTTATATAAGAGAATTTATATCAATGAATATCGTTATTTACCCAGACCCGGTGCTGCGTCAAAAGGCAAAACCGGTAAAGGAGATTAATGCTGAAGTATGCAAAAAAGTGGAAAAGATGATGGAATTAATGCACGAGGCACGAGGCGTTGGGCTGGCAGCGCCACAGGTGGGATGGCCGGTCCGTCTTTTCATCATTGACACCGATGGAAGCAGTCACGGAGAAAAGGTATTCATTAATCCGACAATTATAGAAGAAGAAGGGGAATTGAATAAAGAAGAAGGTTGTTTGAGTTTTCCCGGCATCACGAGCAAGATCATTCGGGCACAACGGATTAAGGCACAGGCTTATAATCTTAAAGGACAACTATTGGAAATAGTTGTAGAAGGGCTGACGGCGCGTGCATGGCAGCATGAGCTTGACCATCTCAACGGTGAACTGTTTATTGACAAGATGAGTCCTTCAAATCGTTTGGCCATATCACAGCAATTAAAAGAATTCGAACGGACTTTCAAAAACGTAAAAGTGCCTGTGTAATTAATAATGTTTTGCAGGTGTTATGAATGGTAAATTATGAGCACAGGCTGGTGTATTAAATAATGAACGTGGTCTTTATGGGGACGCCTGAGTTTGCAGTCCCCAGCTTACGCTCTTTGGTAGCATCAGCACATAAAATTGTTACTGTTGTCACACAACCGGACAGGCCCAAGGGCAGAAGTAAAATACCGTGTCCTTCACCTGTCAAGGAAGCTGCGGAGAAGTTGGGGTTAAAGATTATACAGCCCGTCAATATCAATGATGAAACGGTTGTGAAACAACTTCAAAATATTTCACCCGATTGTATCGTTGTTGTTGCCTTTGGACAGTTCTTATCCAGACCAATCATACAGCTTCCCCGCTATCAATGCATTAACATTCATGCTTCTTTGTTACCCAAATTTCGGGGGGCTGCCCCCATTAACTGGGCGATTATTCAGGGAGAAAACGTTAGCGGAGTCACCGCAATGGTCATGACTGCTAAAATGGACGCCGGCGATTTTATTGCTCAAAAGACAACGCCGATATCCCCGGATGAGGATGCCGGAGAACTTGAAAAAAGGCTGTCATTCTTGGGAGCGGAGCTGTTAATCGAGACATTAAGCCTTGTTGAAACACAAAGGGCTACTTATACAAAACAGGATGAAAAAGGCGTGACGTTTGCCCCTAAGTTGAAAAAGGAAGATGGATTAATTCGGTGGTCTCAGGAGACACAAAAAATTCATAACCTGATACGCGGCATGACCCCCTCTCCCGGAGCTTATGCCTACCACGTTAAAAACGATTCTCAGGAAAAGAGGAGAATTATTATCCTTAAGACGCAGATTCATGACGTGTCATGCATGAAAACGCCTCTTAGCCCAGGCACAGTTATTGAGCTTGCTTCATGTGGAATCCATATAGCGACCTTAGATGGTGTTATTTGTGTTACGCGATTACAACCCGAAGGTAAGCGTGCAATGGATGTCCATGAATATCTCCGGGGGGCAAAAATGGCAGTTCACGATACGTTTGCATTGCCAGAGAGTTGACAAAGCAGATATGATCAGGTGTACATTTATCTTCCGGATCGAACAGATAATGCATTTTCCGTAATATTGTTTGCACCGTTAAAGCTTTGTTTCCGATAAAATGTTGAACCACGTATTTATAAATTTACATAAGCGAAGAATTTAATTTGTCATTTACATAAAGGCAGGTACTATGGAATTTATTGATAAAAAAGTTGTATCTATCAATAACCTCATGATGAAGTTTCGCAAGAAAAAATGTTCTCCCAAAAACTTGTTAATTCTCTTTCCCCACTGCATCCAGAGTTCGCAGTGCAAACAGAATGTCAAAAATGACCTGAACGAATGCAAGCGCTGTGGCAAGTGTAAAATTAAGGATTTGTTAGAATTTTCCGAAAAGTATGGAGTGCATATTACCCTTGCCAGTGGTGGACGCGCTGCCCTCCAAAGGGTAATGGCAGAGGATATACATGGCGTAATTGCTATTGCCTGTGAGAAGGAACTCCGGACGGGTTTGATGGCAGCCATGTCAAAGGCCATATTTGCAGTACCTAACCTGAGACCTCACGGATATTGCAAGGATACGGATGTGTATCTGGATGAGGTAAAAGAGGCGATTGAAAAGTTCCTCACATAAGACAGACGTTCGCGCAGAATGCGTTCGTATCCTGAGGGCGATTGATGAACAAGAGGTCTTTGCCAAGGAGCTTATCTCAGAAAAATGCTCACAGGGCGATTTCTCAGGGCGTGACAAAAAACTGCTCACAGAATTAATCAACGGTGTAATTCGCCATCGTTTAACCCTTGATACCCTCATTTCCTTTTTTTCAAAGATACCGTTCAATAAGATAGAACCCTGGGTGTTATATGCCCTGCGTATGGCTCTCTATCAAATCGTCTATTTGGACCGGATCCCCGTTTCTGCTGCAGTAGGCACATCTGTAGAACTGGTAAAAAAATTAGTCCGCCGGACGGACGCAGTCAGATTTACGAATGCACTACTGAGGGCAATCGAAAGAAGTATTCAAGAGAAATCCGTGCATGAATCCGATGCCATTAATCCGCAGAAGGCCCTTTACAGGAGGGAAAACACGTGGTGTACCTTTCAGTATCCGATCCTTCCTGATCCAAACGCACAACCCTCTTCCTACCTGGCAATTAATTATAGCCACCCGGAATGGTTGATAAAACGGTGGATTAACAGGCACGGGGTAGAAAAGACCGCTGAGATATGCAGGGCAGACAATCTCTCCCCGCGTCTATTCCTCCGTATCAATCAGGGGAAAATATCTACCCCAAAATTTCTGGAATTGCTCGCAAATGCGGGTATTCGTTCGCACACCTTCGATAATGCCGTTGTTGTGAGCGGCATTGCTGTCTCTGAAATACCGGGATTTGCAGAAGGATTATTCTTTGTTCAGGACGTATCGGCTATGAAGGTAGCCCAATTTCTCTCGGTAGAAAAATCAGATGCCGTGCTGGATATGTGTGCAGCGCCTGGCGGGAAGACGACCCATATTGCAGAACTCCTGGGTAACGCGGGATGTGTATATGCACTGGATATTTCTTTAAACCGGTTACGGTCGGTTAAAGAGAACTGCCGGCGAATGGGGATACGGAATGTTTCTGTTGTGTGTGGCGACGCGTCTGAAAGCAGGGTGCCGTTCCATATCAAATTTGACCGGGTGATTATCGATGCGCCTTGTTCCAATACCGGAGTGCTTTCACGTCGCGTGGAGGCCAGGTGGCGGTTAAAAGAGGAGGATATTGAGAAGCTGGCCTTGCTTCAATACTCGATCCTGAAAACGGGGGCGTCGCTGCTGAAATCTGACGGTTTTTTGGTGTACAGCACCTGCAGCATCGAGCCTGAAGAAAACCAGGATGTAGTGAAAAGGTTTATCAGCAACGAACCACAATTTTATCTGGACGCCGAGGAATATCATTTGCCCGGTATGGATGGGGGCGACGGAGGATATATGGCAAGGCTGTGCAGCAAAGATGTCTGAAACAAAGAAAGTCGCCATCAAAAGGGATTTCTGTCTTATAGGAGTATATTCATTAACAAGAGTTTAACTTTTTTACGAAGGAACTTTTTTGTATGACATGAAAAAACAAAATCGTACGGTGGCCGCGAAACACATTAACTAACAGTATCTCAATAAAAAGCATAGCGAAAAAGGCAACCCCTGAATGATCAGAGGGCGTAAAGTAAAGGACCTTTAGACGCACAGTGAAGTGAGTTCATAAGAGAGCCTTGCTCCGTAAAAAGGCAGCCTTACTGTCGAAGATGTCTACGAAATATCTTTGCGGTAAGGCTTTTTTATTGAGCAAAGGAGGTTGATGGAGGAGTCAGTTTTCGTAACCGTCAGGATTTAAAATATAGTAAACAAATTAAATAAGTTGACATAGATGACAACTTTCTTTTTTCGTTAACTATAGATGAAAAAATATTTTGTCACGTTTAGCAAAAATGTAGCGCCGATCCCTTCCCCTATCGATGTCGGGGACAAGCGTGGTCGGCTCAAAGGCGGGGGACTTCGTCGTGGATCTTCGGCGTGATGGTTCGACAGGCTCACCATGCACGGTTACTACATCTTGAGGCTTGACAAAGGCTCAGTCGAACGATAAACCAGCCGCGCTACAAATTCCGATTTATCCGGGTTAAGACACAGGAAAAACCCAATTTCATTGTTTCTGGGTGTTGCCAAGCCAATATAACAACTTTCCCTAAAATTCCTTCTACAGGAATAATTTCTTCATCGTTACGCGCCCTTTTTCACCTTTACTTTTACATCCTTCTTCAATTTTTCTGTCTTGAAGCGAACCGTTGCGACTCCTTTTTTATTTGCTGCAGCCGTCATGGTAAATTCTGCCACGCCCTCGGAATCCGTTCCGAGACTTGCCGGTGAAATCGCTAACAGCGTTTTACCGGAAGCGATCTTTGCCGTCACTGTTTTACCTGCAGATTTGCACCCTTTTTTGCCCGTGAGTGTTACGGTTATCGTACCGCTCTCCCCCTGCACAAGCTGCGGCGGATTCTTTACAGTTGTGATTTTTTTTAGCTTGCATTCTGGTAGCGGTTCCGCAATCTTTGTCACAAAGGCATCCCAATCACCGCCAGCATAGCCTGTAGTGGTGCCTGCCGTCGGGAAATCGGTAGAATGCGTCCATCCAGTCACATAGGCACTGCCTGCACTATCTACTGCTATACCTTGACCATAGTCATCACTACTTCCCCCCAGGTACGTAGAGTATGCAAGGTTCGTCCCCAATGCCGCTATCTTTGTCACAAAGGCATCCAAATTACCACCATTATAGTTTCCGCCGATGGCGTTTAACGTCGGGAAATCAGTAGAAGATGTGTCCCCTGTCACATAGGCATTGCCTGCATTATCTACCGCTATAGCTCGACCAGTGTCAGCAAGACTTCCCCCCAGGTACGTGGAGTATGAAATGCTCGTCCCCGATTTATCAATCTTTGTCACAAAGGCATCGATGAAACCAGTTTTGGTTCCATAAATGGCGCTTGCCGTCGGAAAATCAATAGAATCTGTGTATCCCGTCACATAGGCATTGCCTGCACTATCTACCGCTATAGCGTAACCAGAGTCAGCAAGACTTCCCCCCAGGTACGTGGAGTATGAAATGCTTGTCCCCAAGGCAGCTATCTTTGCCACAAAGGCATCCCTACTACCACCAAGGCTTCCATTGATTGCGTTTAGCGTAGTCGGGAAATTTGTGGACCACGTCTCACCTGCCACATAGGCATTGCCCGCACTATCAACTGCTATTCCATAACCGTTATCTTTATTACTTCCCCCCAGGTACGTGGAGTATGAAAGGCTCACCCCCAATGCCGCTATCTTTGCCACAAAGGCATCTTGAACACCATTATAAATTCCATAAATGGCGTTTTTTTCCGGGAAATCGAAAGACGATGTGTATCCCGTTACATAGGCATTGCCTGCACTATCTACCGCTATACCTTGTCCGTAGTCACCAAGGCTTCCTCCCAAGTATGTGGAGTATGAAAGACTCGCCCCCGATTTATCAATCTTTGTCACAAAGGCATCGTAGTTACCAGCGAAGGCTGTAGTGGTGCCTGCCGTTGGGAAATCAGTAGAATCTGTCCACCCCGTCACATAGGCATTGCCGGTACTATCTACCGCTATACTTTGACCATAATCACTACTACTTCCCCCCCAGGTACGTAGAGTATGAAAGGCTCGTCCCAGATGCCACTATCTTTGTCGCAAAGACATCCTTACCGCCGCCATTAAAGCTTGTATCAAAGGCGTTTTCCGTCGGAAAATCAGTAGAATAAGTGTACCCCGTCACATAGGCATTGCCCGCGCTATCTACCGCTATGGCATAACCAAGATCAGCACTACTTCCTCCCAGGTACGTGGAGTAGACGATGGTAGGGTCTATGACGAGGGGGTAGCGTTTATCGTAGGAGGCCACCTGAAAACCGTAGATGCATCGTTGTCCCCATCCGTTGCTCGTGTCCGTGGCATTTGTTCCTTTAACGGAAGACGGTCTCCGGTCACGAATCACGAATCTTCCCTCCCTCTCCACCTTCTTTCCGTCAATGACCTGATACACATACGGCCTCTTTTGGATGATCGTGGGCGCCTCTGTCTCGCCTGCCTTTTCCGTGTATTCCGACACCCTCCCAGACCCTCTTTTTAGAGAGGAGTTTGTGATAATCTCCATTTCGCCATTGTCATTCACCCGCACGTCCGCAACGCCTTCGTATGCTAATTGTACACGGGACGGGCTTGCGCCGGGCTTGACGATGATGTCATACTCCATCTGGCGGTTGTTTCCATAAAACTTCATATCGATGCCTCTGTATACATCCTTGTAAACTATCGACTGATACGTGGGGATATGGGTCTTCCACTTCGCAGGGTCGTTGCCAACGAAGTAATTGACCTTGCACTCCTGTACGCCTTCCGCAACAATCTCCGGATGCTTATTGGCGCCCAAGGGAATGAGCCTTACGATTTCCGGCTGCGAATTTTCCATAGAATCGTGGACGTGTTATCAACTATCGAGCGATTACCGGCCAACTCCCGGTTCTTGTCCTTTGATTGCCGTCCTCCTGCTAATGAAAGATAGATGCACTTATCGGTAAAAAAGGTACTCCGTCCGCTGCCCTTTTCGTAAAACCTTACCTGCTTGTTCATCTGTCCATCATTCCGGATAAAATACAAGGGTATCTTGCCGTAGTTTTCCTGTATCCTTAATTGAGCAGTTTCATCAACAGGTTTTTGATCAGAGACAATAGGGTCAGTTTCGGATAGGCATGTGTCCGATGCCGATGCCTTCTTGAAAGTAAATGATGCAGTGCATAACGAAAATAAAGCGACAAGACACCAGAAAAGACCAATTCCCTTCAGCGCGTGAAAGCGTCGTAATTCATCTCTTTGCATACGCGTATTTTTCATAACTCTTTTTCCTCTCCTCCAAAAAACCGGTCAAAATAAAAATCTCACTATCTGGCATGTCCGAAAAGCGGGGGATGAACCCCAGCTCTACGCAAGGAAACACCATTTTATGTACAAAAACAAAAAAGCCTTACTGCAAAAATGTTCTTTAAACATCTTCGGCAGTAAGGCTATCTCAAAATATTAGATGCTGAAACAAGTTCAGCATGACATCCTGCTTTATCGTCAATCCGAACTTGTTTCGGAATCCAAAATTAAAGACCCTACACTTTGCGCCCCCTGATTGCTCAGGGTTTGCCTTTGTCGGCTTGTTTTTTTTGCTATCGTCAGATTTGTCAGATTGCTGGATACTAACATAACATTAGAATTTGTCAAAGGGAAAATGTTTATCGGTTACTCAGTTAGCTACGAGAATACAATGCCGGGAGACGAAATACAACTTGATGGTGTCGCCATCTACCCTTTCTACTATCCTCGTCCTGATGTACTCAATGTATTCTTTCTTCGTGGATGTCTTTACAATAACCGATGTCTTGGAAATACAGCACCCCGCTTATCTCCGCTCTCACTCCGGCTTCTCATTCTCCATCGTATCTTTTGAAGCATTGCCCATGCTACCCCGATAACGTAATTCGATCTTCCTGGATAGACTAAGAGCAGAAATCCCTCTTTTGTCGGTGTTCGTAGGAAAGGCTGACCGTTCCTGCTTACCGGCCGAAGCACAGTTTCCGAATCAACCCTCACGTTCTACGTCCACACGGATAGAATATAAGAATCATGATCATATTAAAGGCGTTTTGCAATAGTGAAGTCAAATGGACAATCCCGAAAAACGTTGAATTATCAGTTTTGGCAAATGGCAGAAAATGTAATCGGCATGGTAAGCCATCATGGAGAATTCATGCCTTTTAACCCTGTCAGGGTTTTAAACCCTGACAGGGTTGGCTTACGTATTCATCACCTTTGCCACTGTTTCACCGATTTCGGCAGGGCTCTCTGCCAGGGTAATGCCGGCATTTTTCAGGGCAGACATCTTTGACATGGCCGTGCCTTTGCCGCCGGTAATAATAGCTCCCGCATGACCCATGCGTTTGCCCTGAGGCGCCGTCCTGCCTGCGATAAAGGCAATAACTGGTTTTGTAATCTCCCGCTTCATTACCTCGGCAGCTTCCTCTTCTGCGCTTCCCCCAATTTCTCCAATCAATACAATGGCCTGTGTCTCTTTGTCTTTCTGAAACATTTTCAATATGTCCACAAAATCAGTCCCGATGATGGGGTCGCCGCCGATCCCAAGGCACGTGGATTGACCTATGCCTCGCTGCGTCAATTGCCAGACAGCTTCGTATGTGAGTGTCCCGCTGCGTGAGACAACTCCCACGGAACCAGGTTTGTGGATGTACCCGGGCATAATGCCGATCTTGCATGCGCCAGGTGTGATGATGCCGGGACAGTTGGGGCCGATGAGTCGCGTCTTCCTGCCCGCGAGATATTTCTTAACCCTGACCATATCCAGTGTGGGAATCCCTTCAGTAATACAGGCCACTAACTCAATCCCTGCCTCAGCAGCCTCCATAATGGCATCCGCAGCGAAGGGGGCAGGTACATAAATGACAGAGGCATTTGCCCCCGTATGTGTTACCGCATCAAGTACGGCGTCAAAGACGGGAAGGCCATGCTGCAGTGTACCTCCTTTGCCGGGTGTGACACCCGCGACGAGTTTGGTGCCGTATTCCAACATCTGCCTGGCATGGAAACTGCCCGCGTGCCCCGTTATGCCCTGACAGATTACCCGGGTGTCCTTATTGATCAATATACTCATTTTTCATTTAACCATTGATACTGCGAGTTTCGCTGCCTCTTTCATGTCTTTGGCGGCGGTAATTTTTAAACCGGAGGTATCAAGAAGTTGTTTCGCTATTTCCACGTTAGTCCCTTCCAGCCTGACGACTAAAGGGACAGAAATGACGGATTCTTTCATGGCCTGAATGATACTGGATGCAATGACGTCGCACTTCATGATGCCTCCGAAGATATTAACCAAAATAGCTTTCACCCTGCGGTCTGACAAAATAATCCTGAATGCCTGTGTGACCTGCTCCAGGGTCGCATCGCCGCCTACATCTAAAAAGTTCGCGGATTTTCCTCCCTGCAGTTTGATGATATCCATCGTTGCCATAGCCAGACCTGCGCCATTTACGAGACATCCGATATTTCCGTCAAGGCTTATATAACTGAGGTGATATTTTCTGGCTAAAGTTTCTGCCGGGGAGGGATCCTGGACGGAAATGAATTGCCCGAATTCCGGGTGACGATAGAGTGCGTTGTCATCAATGTCCATCTTTGCGTCCAGTGCACATACATCATCGTCAGATGTTACAGCTAAAGGGTTTATCTCCAGCAGTGAGCAATCGTTTTTAACAAAGGCGCCGAGCAGATTCGTGATAAGGGCATCCAATTTCGTTAGAATCGCCCCCGGCAGGTTTAATTGAGAGGCAATGCGACGGAGTTGAAACGGGTGTATCCCAAAGAATATGTCGACTGGTTCTTTGATAATTTTATCCGGTGTTTGCCTGGCAACCTCTTCAATTTCCATCCCTCCTTCACTGCTTACAATCAATACCGGTGTTTGGAGGGAACGATCGATTGTTATGGCAAGGTATAATTCCCTTTTAACAGAAATGGCCTCTTCAAGGAGGACGTATTTGATTTCTTCGCCTGTTTGGCTGGTTTGACGTGTAACAAGACGGGTACCAAGCAAGCCTACAGATGCCTGTGCCTCTCCTGGTGTGCTAACGAATTGAATCCCGCCGCCTTTTCCCCTGCCGCCGGCAAGGATTTGCGCTTTTACGACACAACGGCATCCGCCAATTTTCTGAAATGCCCTTGAGGCATCGTCTCCGGGAGATAAGGTTTCGCCGCGCGGGACGCAAACGCCATACTTTTTGAGGATGTTTTTTGCCTGAAACTCATATAACTTCAAAGATGTTATTTTGTCTTAATAGTTTCAGAGATTTATAATCTGCCTGATTTGATACAATCCCGAAGGTGAATGCGCACCTGTTCTACCATCTCGTCGTCAGAGATAGAAGTAATGCGCCCCTCGACATATTGTTTCTCTACCCACTCCTTAATTCTCGCGATACCTTCGTGATTTTTAGGAACTTGCTCACTGTCCTTCAGTTCAAAAAATATATTTACCCATTGCGCAATACCTGCCACACCGGATTTGTCCGTTACGGCAACGCCAAGGGGTCTTTTCAGGAGTTTCCTGGTATCAAAAATATTGTATATTTCTTCATTCTTTAATAACCCGTCCGAATGGATGCCAGCACGGGTAACATTGAATTCAGAACCCACAAAGGGTTGAGTCGGCGGAATGGGATACCCGATTTCGTTCCGGTAATAATCTGCAATTTCCGTAATCACCGTAGTGTCAATGTGCTCATCGTTACCCCGTAAGGCAAGGTATTCGATTACGAGGGCCTCGATGGGCGTATTACCCGTACGTTCCCCCAGACCCAACAATGTCCCATTGATGGTGCTGCACCCATAGAGCCACGCGGTTGTGGCGTTGCTTACCGCAAGGTAAAAATCATTATGACCGTGCCATTCAATGTATTCCGAAGGGACACCGGCAAAGTGATTGAGCCCATAAATAATACCGGGCACGCTGCGGGGTAAGGCAGCGCCAGGGTAACTGACGCCCAGTCCCATGGTATCACAGGCGCGAATCTTTACCGGCAGTTTACTTTCTTTGGATAATTTCATCAGTTCCTGGGCAAAGGGTACTACGAAACCGTAAAAGTCAGACCTGGTAATGTCCTCAAGATGGCAGCGGGGGACGATACCCTCTTCCAAAGCAGCCCGCACAATATCCAGATACATATCCATTGCCTGTTTCCTTGTCTTGTTTAATTTCAAATAGATATGGTAATCTGAAGATGAACAGAGGATGCCTGTCTCCTTAAGCCCCATCTCCCTCACTAACTTGAAATCACTCTTTACCGCCCTGATCCAGCCGGTAATTTCCGGATACCGGTAACCGCGTTCCATGCACTTTCTCACTGCCTGCTGGTCTTTTTCGTTGTACAGGAAAAACTCACACTGGCGGATAAGTCCGTTCTTACCGCCGAGTTTGTGGATCAAGTCAAAGAGATCCACAATCTGTTTGACGGTGTAAGGCGGGCGAGATTGCTGTCCATCCCGAAAAGTGGTATCCGTGATCCATATTTCTTCAGCAGGATTCATCGGGTTGAGCCGATAATTGAATGGGATTTTTGGGATTTTGTCATAGGGGAAAATATCCCTGAAGAGATTGGGTTCCGGTGAATCTTGTAATTGGTAAATGTACTCTTCGGGTTCCAGCGTATTGCGGCGTTTGTTAAATCGAAGCATCTTCTCTTTCCTCTTTTAATAAATATTTTCCATTTATCCTTGTAACAGAAAAAACCAGATAAATTTAAATTTTCATTTTAAAGGTAACATTTTTACAAGTCAAGTGAAATGATAGGGCTTTTCTTTTTAAATACAAAAGGCGATCGCCTCGATCTCTACGCCTGCATCTTTGGGCAGCCTGGCAGCCTGTACTGCCGCCCTGGCCGGTGGTTTATTGGAGAAAAATTCTTTGTAAACATCATTCACTGCTGTGTAGTCATTTAAATCTTTCATAAAGATAGTCGTCTTTACCACCTTGTCTAAGGATGAACCTGCGGCCTCCAGGACGTGTTTTAGATTTTCCAATACCTGACGCGTCTGCACCTTGATGTCTCCGCGGACGATTTCCCCGGTCGCAGGAATTATGGGGATTTGTCCTGACAGAAACACCAGATTTCCCATCTTTATTGCCTGAGAATACGGCCCAATTGCCGCAGGGGCTTTATTTGTTGAAATGACTACCTTTTCCATGTTGGCCTCCGGATTAAATTGGTTTTTGTAGAAGCAACCCTGTTCGTGTCTTATAAAAAAGATTTTGACACCTTTAGCAAAAATGTATCGCCGATGGTTCGTCTGAACCTTTGACATGCCTCAAGATGTAATAACCGTGCATGGTGAGCCTGTCGAACCATAAACCGCCCGCACTGCGCATTCCGATTTATTCGAGCCTGGATCAGTCACTATACCAAATTTATGGATAAATGAATACCCTCTTTTTATTGATAAACACGCATCTCCGGGTAATTCGCTCATTTTTTATTGATTGTTCATATCTTTTTTGATTCAATGCTCAGCATGACGACATTCCGTGCGGATTCGGAAAATCGGTTAAACGATGAAGGGGGCAGTCTTGTCATTTAATTATGCGCAACGTACGGCTCCTGATAGAATACGAAGGTACGCATTATGCAGGTTGGCAGTGGCAGAAGAACGACAGAACCGTCCAGGAAACCCTCTCGAAGGCCATAGAACACGTCGTTCAGGAACCAATTAAAATTTATGGCGCCAGCCGCACCGATGCAGGGGTACATGCCCTGGGCCAGGTGGCCAATTTTAAAACGACCTCGCATATCTCATCTGAAAAACTACTTCATGCCATAAATTTTTACCTCCCTCATGATATCACAGTAAAAAACGCGACAGACGTAGCGGAATCCTTTCACGCACAATATGATGCCCAGTCAAAGGTCTATCAATATACCCTCTTCAATGATTGGGTAAGAACCTCTCTCAATCGCAATTTTTGTTATATATGCGGGATTCATTTAGACCTGGATAAGATGCTCGCGGCAACGAGATATATTATTGGTACGCACGATTTTACTTCCTTTACTACGAAGGCCTGGAGTGAAAAGCACCGGATACGTACGGTGAAAAAACTGGATATTACAAAAGAGGGAAAATATGTCTATTTCACCATCGAGGCAAATGGGTTTTTATACAACATGGTAAGGACCATGGTAGGTACCCTGATAGAGGTTGGGAGGGGAAAAATAACAGCGGAACATCTGCAGGATATTTTGGATGCAAGGGACAGGAAATTAGCTGGCCCCACCGCACCAGCAAAGGGACTATGTCTTATGAAGGTCACATACGAGTGTGACGGGGAAGCGCATTAGTTCTTATCTGTGCATGTCTGGATTGGATAAAGTTGACCATCGGACGGCTTCTATGATTGGATATGGAGCAATTCCACATATTGAGAGGGGAAGAACAGGCAACCGCGTCTTCAGGAATTTCTCCTATTCTGAACAAGGTTCCAATTGTTGTTCAAGCCTTTCGATCATTGCGCTGTATTTTTCATGTACACCCGCTTCAATATCTTCTTTTTCCAGGGTTTCGAATTTCCTTATGAATATTGCCTGTTCATCGGAGGTCAGCACCTTGTTTATCCAGGGGAAGAGCACTTTTTCCTCCATTTCTATGTGTTTTTTCATATACTTAATATAGGAACGAGCAATTTTTGTGATCTCTCTTTTAGCCTTTTTACCCTGAGTGAAGTTGTTGAGCGCATCGGCCAGATTCCTTATCTTGTCACGCGCAGAAACATGTTCCATAAGGAGCTGCCCCAGGAAATCCTTTTTTTTACCTTCATCCTTCGCTTTGAGTGCCGGGAAGAGCACTTTGTCTTCCTTCTCCTGATGGTGTTTGTCAGAAAATCCTGAGATGACTTCTACAATGTCTTGAAACATCTCTTTAGAAACGGTTTTGTCCTGATCGAGGCAATTCGAGGCATTTTCGAGGATTTGCAATACCCTTTTTGTCACTTCGAAATCAGAATCTAATAAATCCGTGACGGATGGATTTGTAGTCTCAATGTGTGTATGCTCTTGGTATATACGGTATTTTGGAGTAGTACAAGCTGCAATTGATACACAAAAGCTAACAACAGTAATTACAAAAAAATTTTTCATGCCTAATCGGCAAAAAATGTTACGAATTCCGGTTCTACGATACTGCTGAGGATATCACATCGTGAGATAACCCCCACGAGGGTGTCTTTTCTTACCACCGGAACACGAATGATATTGTGTTTTGTCATAAGGTCTATAATCTCTTCGATCGAGGTGTCTTCGGTTACGCAGATGGGATTTTTTGACATAATATCCCCAGCCGTTACCTGTCCCAACGTCTTTCCGCTTCGAATTGCCTTGAGAAGGTCAAACTCACTCACGACTCCAATGACCTTTCCTTTTTCATCGACAATGGGCAGGCCGCTGTACATACCGGATAATAGTTTTACCGCCAGATCCCTTCCGATGGTGTTCTTCTTAGCTGCGGTGACAATCTTGTTCATAATGTCTTTGGCTATCATGACACATACCTCCTTAATATAATACCATGATTTTACAACTCAGAGACTGCTGATTTAGCAGATAACACAATTTTAAATTATACGTCCAATCTGATGTTTGTCAAACACTAAGAAATGAGAAAAGCCTTGATAACTTTTTGGTAAATTGATACCATTTGTCAGTTAATAAATTTTTAAGCCCTTCTGCGAACCTTCGGCGTACAGGGGCTGGTGCATAAAACTTAAATACTACCTTGAAAGGGGATTTTTATTTGAAGCCAGTCATTGTATCGACAACAATTTTAGCAGTTCGAAAGGATGGGCATGTTGCCATTGGTGGTGATGGTCAGGTCACCTTGAATGCCGCTGTCGTGAAGCAAGATGCCAAAAAGATTCGCAGGCTTTACCATGACAAGGTTATTGTGGGTTTTGCCGGTTCGTCTGCCGATGCCTTTGCCCTCATGGAAAGGTTCGATGCCAAGCTGGAACAGTATCAGGGAAATGTGCTTCGCAGCGCACACGAACTGGCCAAGGAATGGCGGACGGACAAGGTGCTCAGGAGACTGGAATCCCTCCTTGTCGTGGTGGATAAACAATGCTCCTTTTTAATCTCGGGCGGCGGAGACGTAATTGAGCCGGATGACGGCATTATTGGTATAGGTTCCGGAGGGCCTTATGCAATTGCAGCAGCCAGGGCATTGAGAAAGCACACCGCGTTGGCTGCAAAAGAGATTGTTGAAGAGTCCCTCAATATCGCAGCCGATATCTGTGTATATACCAATAAAAATATCAAGGTGGAGGAAATCAGGTAGTGAATGAACTAACGCCCCGTAAGACCGTAGAAGAGCTTGATAAATACATCATCGGGCAAAAAAACGCAAAACGTGCCGTGGCAATTGCTATCCGCAACCGTTGGCGCCGATACCGGCTTTCAGATGAATTACGTGAAGAAGTTTTGCCAAAGAACATCATTATGATTGGACCTACAGGTGTGGGAAAGACAGAGATTGCAAGACGCATGGCAGCCCTCGTCAAGGCCCCGTTTCTCAAGGTTGAGGCATCAAAATACACCGAAGTAGGTTACCATGGCCGCGATGTGGAATCTATGATACGTGACATTACCGAGATCGGTGTGAATATGGTGAAGGCTGAAATGATACAGGGCGTCCAGGAAAAGGCCGAGAAGATGGCCGAGGAAAGACTCTTGGATTTACTGCTCCCCCCAGTGCCAAAGAGCACAGAACCGGCCAACGTTGAAGCCGAGGAACAGCGTTTAAGCACACGGGAAAAATTCCGCAAAAAATTGCAAGACGGGGAGCTTTCCAACCGCATCGTAGAACTTACCACTCATGAAAAACCGTATGTACTGCAGGGTTTTGTTGCCGGGGTGGAGGAAATGGGCATGGATTTCCAGAATATGCTGGAAAAGATGGTCCCTCCGCGCACACAGATACGAAAGGTTCCCGTGGCGGAGGCAAAAAGGATTTTGGCACAGGAAGAGGCTGAAAAGCTCATTGACAGGGAAAAAGTCCTTCAGGAAGCGATTCGCAGGACTGAACAGTTTGGAATTATTTTTGTGGACGAAATAGACAAGATCGCTGGGCGTGAATCCAAGCACGGTCCCGACGTCTCCCGTGAGGGTGTACAAAGAGACCTATTGCCGATTGTTGATGGCACCACGGTTAATACCAGGTATGGAATGGTCAAGACCGATCGTATCCTGTTTATTGCCGCTGGCGCCTTCCATGTTTCCAAACCTTCGGATTTAATCCCCGAACTTCAGGGGAGATTCCCCATCCGTGTCGAGTTGGAAGATCTCGGGAAAGAAGAATTTTTACGCATCCTGACCGAACCCAAAAATGCCCTGATTAAACAATATAAGGCGCTTCTGGAGACGGAAGGAATTAAGGTCCGGTTTGAGGCTGACGCAATCGAGACAATTGCGGAGATTGCCGTACAGGTAAACAAACGCACCCAGAACATTGGTGCACGAAGATTACATACCGTAATGGAAAAACTTGTGGAGGATGTCTCTTTTGATGCCCCTGATATGGATGGTTCAGAGATTGTCATCAATGCAAAATACGTGCAAGACAAATTGCAAGCCATAGCAAAAGACGAGGATTTGAGCCGGTATATTCTCTAGAGATACAAGAAAACAGATACGTTTTCTGAATTGCTTCCAACAGTAGCAGGTCAACCTACCTCGATAGAAGACAATCCCGAATTTCATATTTCATAGCTTTTCAAATTTAAAATATGAAGCCAATCATTGGTATCAATTGCGATTACGAAGAAGGGGGGAAACGCCCTTACTCTTTTACCTATGAAGACTATAGCGAGTCTGTCATTGCAGCTCATGGCATCCCGTTACTATTGCCTTTAACGAAAGAGAATAATGACATAAACGATCTTTTGAAAAAGATAGATGGCTTACTCCTTACCGGAGGGAATGACGTCCCGCCCTGGCGCTATGGAGTGGAACAACATGAAACAACCACCTGCGTTCACCCGGGCAAGGATGCCTTTGACAGCACTTTAGTATTGGCCGCACTCCGGATGAAAATGCCCGTGCTGGCTATATGTTACGGTGCACAGCTTGTAAACGTTGTCCTGGGCGGTTCACTTATTCAGGATATTCCATCGGAGTGTGCATTGTCTATCGTTCATAAAGATTCACGAAACGAGCAGTATACACACCCGGTAACGATAAAAAAAGACTCACTCCTCTATAAGATTGTTGGGACGGACCGCATCGAAACCAATAGTTTCCATCATCAGGCTATTCATAAATTGGGTAAGGGTGTGTGGGGTACAGCCCATACTTCTGATGGCATTGTAGAGGCCATTGAACTCAAGGATTACCCATTCCTTGTGGGTGTCCAGTGGCATCCGGAACGCATGACGGAATATTCATGCCATGCAGCATTATTTAATGCCCTTATAAATGTCTCAAAATAATACTGCAGGAGTACCATTGCGCTTTTTTAGCTGCACTTTCTGCAGGTACCGTAAAAAGTTATCTGGAATCCGGAAACTGTGTAGTTGTTATTGATGAAGTCGGGCAATTTGATATGTGGTGAGAAATCCTCAAAGATGTCGAGTATATTTTTGCAGGCCGAACAGATGACGTGATGGTGTGTGCTCGTGTTGGGGTCGTAGTGTTTACGGTCTTCGTCAATGGTAAGTTCTCTTATTTCTCCCAAATCCTTTAATGTTTCTAAGGTTTTATAGATGGTGGTGAATGACACGGCGGGGTAAACTTTCTTCACTCTTTTAAAGACATCTTCTGCGGAGGGATGTGAGGTATTGTTTTCCAAAACTTTGAATATCATCAATCTTTGTGGGGTAATCTTCATGCCGTGACATCTGAGTATTTCAGTGAGCTTTTCTGCCGTTTCCATAGAGTGTCTTTAATTAAAAATGATTATTAAGTAAAGAAGAATATTATTTAAAAAATTCGGTGATGTCAATAAAAAAGTACGGACAGGTAATTTGGCATAGGTTATCATGATGAGCCTTGGAATATCGGACGTTATTTGAAAGACACAAAAATATCTGCAATAAAGCAATCGCTTATCGAATACCAGAAACACAATCGACAGATATATGGCTAGATGCATATTGTGTAAACACAATTACTTATGATATATTTTTAAAATATCTATATTTTGTAAACATTTTTTGGTGAATATATGTTATATGTATCGAAATAATCATATTTTATAAATCTCAATACAAAAGCAGAAAGATTTAAATTATGAACATATTAGATTACAAGATTGACCATCTTACAGAAGAAACTCCTGAAAATTATTCAGCTGAAGAAGACGTTAACGAAGGGGAAGTTCTTGAAGAAAGAGAAAAATATAAGGACTACGACCCGGTTCGTCTTTATTTAAAGGAGATGTCAACCTTACCATTGTTGTCCCGTGAAGAGGAACTCTACCTGGCAAAGAAAATAAAGATTATGAGCCGGTTGCTTCACAGGAGAGTTTTGAGGTTTGATTACGCTTTGGAAAGATACGTCCGCATTCTCGAAGAGTTGGATAGTGAATCAGACCTTGTTCAATTTGTTGAAACCGCGGTAATAAAGGATCAAAGCAAAAACGAAACGGTAGAACAAATTCACACAGTCGCAGAAAAAATCAAAGACATCCTTGAGAGAAATCTGAGAGACTATGATAAGATAGCAAAGAGGACCGTTTCGAAAAACTTAAAATCTAAAATCCTTCGAAAGATAGCAGCCAGAAAGCATGAGGCGATCAAAGATCTGGAGGCTTTGCATGTTCGTGCAGAAACAATATTACCAGTTATGAAAGAGCTATTAAATCTCTTGTCGATGTTAATATCGAAAAGCGGTACCAGGGATTCGTGTCTGAAAAAAGAAATCTGCAAGAAGCTTTTGCTCAATTTCCACAATACGACCGAGATGAAAACCCTGTCCACGGCAACTTTTAAAGAAATAAAGAAAGCAATTTACACCATAAATGCCATCCATAATGAATACGAGTCTGCCAGAAATCGGTTCTCCGAAGGCAATCTGAGACTTGTGGTGAGTATTGCTAAAAGATACCGGAAACGCGGCATGGTCTTTCATGACCTTATTCAGGAAGGGAATACAGGCCTGATGCGGGCGGTCGATAAATATGACTATCGGATGGGTTTTAAATTTAGTACCTATGCTACCTGGTGGATTAAGCAGGCGATTATCAGGGCTATAGATGATAAGGCAAGGATGGTACGCATCCCGGTACATATGACAGATATAATCAACAAGACGAACAAGGTGTTGAAGACATCCCGTCGGGGCTTCGATACAAAGCCCCAGTTAGAAGCTATTGCAAAAGAGTCGAAAATTCCTATTTCTGAGGTTTACCGGGTCTATCGAATTGCATCACAGCCTATCTCTTTAGAGAACCCCATTGGTGACGATGGCGAAACGATGTTTGAGGATTTTATCCAGGACAAGAAAATTGAGTCGCCCGTCTATTCTGCGCACCAATCCTTGCTCAAGGAACAGATGCAAAAAGTTCTGGGCACCCTGAGTTATCGAGAGCGTGAGGTGATTAAACTCCGGTTTGGTATTGACGATGGGTATATCCACACACTAGAAGAAATTGGAAAAAGATTTAACATTACAAGGGAGCGGATTCGTCAAATCGAAACCGTTGCCATTCGTAAACTGCAGCATCCGTTGAGAAGCAGAAAATTGGAGGGATTTCTCGAAGGTGTAATGACAAATTAATTTCACATGATTCTTAAACAAAGCACAAGAGAGGCTTCATGATTTTCGTGAAGCCTCTATTTTTTCAGTCATCCTTTTGACTGGTGCCCTTTGATCATGGTACAGGGCAGACAATCTCCTCTATAAAAAAGACCTTATCAAATGCTCCTCTTATAATATATACCTTTCTCTTGCTATTGCGTGTTAAAAGATACTGTTAGAATTGATTGATGAGGATAATCTGGTAAAAGAAAAGATATGCTTTATCTGGTATGAGTATTACCGCTCCACGTTTGTTTATGGGTTGTCATGTACAACAATTTACCTTAATTCCAAGTTGTATTTATCATAAAGATACTTAAATTTGATATTATGCCTTTTCTTGTTTCCTTCTGCGCCTTTTTAAAAGATATTTTTTTCTGTTAAGCCTATGCTTCTTTTTCCCCTTAAAACCACTTGCCATAGAGTCCTCCTGAAAATTTTAAAATACAAAAAATAGAAATAAAATGATACCAACAAGAAGCGTAAAATTCAATAGAATATTATATTTGTACTACAATCCATCGACTTTTTGTTTTTTCTGCGTGTTTTTCATGCCGCCATTTCCGTAAGCGCTTTAATATCCAGGGATGAATCTGTGTCATCAGCGAGCAAGAAAACTTCATGCCTTTCTCCGT
>WBZR01000596.1_pt1 | contig 22029 bp, 23 predicted proteins | sample 5204231 | NCBI WGS metagenome assembly WBZR01 (sample SAMN12412403, study PRJNA552823) | activated sludge metagenome | isolation source: activated sludge from anammox sidestream of wastewater treatment plant... | place: USA: Virginia | collected 2017-08 | reverse complement strand
CCACCGAGATCTACACGGAACAAGACCGGCAGCTCTTCGACCTGAAGCCGCGCAACGTCCCCGAAGTGCCTTCCAGTCACACCGCTGAGGTCCAAGCCTTCGTTCACGCCGTCGCTGAAGGGTCGCCCTCGCCCGTGCCAGGGGAGCAGGGGCTTGTCTTGAACGCGATCTTCGATGCGATGTACCGCTCCGCGGCCACCGGAAAGGAACAATCGGTGGACGCCTCCGTCTAGGCCCCGCTACAATCCGCCATGCTCTTCGCCTTCGCCTTCGCCTTCCCGCCGAGCCTGCAGGACGAGATCGAGCTCTCCAAGGGCTTGGTGATCGAGGCCTCGGCCCGAGTGAAGCCAGGCGTCTACAATTTGGCCTCCGCCAGCGAAACGGGCCAAGTGGCGACGATCACAGTCCGTGGAAAAGGGATCACGGTGGACTTCCAAGGGGCGACCCTCTCCGGCTCAAGCGAGGACACCCCGCCCGACCAGCGCAAAGGGATCGGGATTCGCATTGACGGCGAGAACGTCACGATCAAGAACGCCAAGATCCGCGGTTACAAGGTCGGACTCATTGCCTGGAACGTCAAAGGGCTGAAGCTTCTGGACTGTGACGTCTCCTACAACTGGAGGCAGCGCCTGCTGAGCGACCGAGAGAAGGAGGACGCCGCCGACTGGATGAGCTACCACAAGAACGAGGACAACGAGTGGCTGCGATATGGGGCAGGGGCCTATCTTAGCGGGTGTAAGGACTTCGAGGTCAGGGCCCTGCGAGCGACCGGCGGCCAGTGCGGCCTCATGCTTACGAACTGCTCGTTGGGCCTGGTCTGGAACTGCGACATCAGCTTTATGAGCGCGGTCGGTCTGGGTCTGTATCGCAGTAGCTTGAACCGAGTCATGCACAACCGGTTCGACTGGTGCGTAAGGGGCTATAGCCATGGCGTCTACAACCGGGGCCAGGACTCCACCGGCATCCTGGTCTACGAGCAGTCGAATGCCAACACGTTCGCCTACAATTCTGCGACCCACGGCGGGGACGGGTTCTTCCTCTGGGCAGGTCAGTCCACGATGGACACCGGAGCGGGAGGGTGCAACGACAACGTCCTCTACGGCAACGACTTCAGCCACTCGCCCGCGAATGGGATCGAGGCGACCTTCAGCCGCAACTCTTTCGTGAACAACCGTTTGCAGGATTGTTGGCACGGGGTCTGGGGCGGGTACTCCTACGACAGTCTGATCCTGGGCAACGTCTTCGGGTACAACGCCGAGTCCATCGCGATCGAGCACGGTCAGTACAACCGGATCGTCGGAAACACGTTCTTCCACGACGCAAACTCGGTGATGCTCTGGCAGAACGACCGGGAGCCCGATCCGAACTGGGGATATCCGCAGTTTCGCGATACTCGGAACTGCGGCACGGAGGTTGCCCACAACCGATTCTCCGGCGCCAGCGACGTTGCAATTGACCTTGGCACAGGCACAAGGGTCAAGGTGGAGGCGAACGAGATCGAGGAAGCCAAGGTCGCCTTCTCGCTGCACGGTACTCACCAGGGGACCCTCCTTAGCGGGAACTCCGTCGAGGGCCCGATGCCGCCACCGCACGAGGGCGTGGAGATCCACGCCGGGCAGCGCGTGGACTCGACTTGCGAGCCTCCTGTGGCGATCATGACGCGGGGAGGGAGCCAGATCGTCCGGAACGAGGCGAAGGGCGCGGAATATGCCGCCCAGTTCCTGGGTGGCTGGAACCCGTGGCCGGATAAGGCCGTGCTCCCGCCCAGGCTCGCCCCAGGGCTGGACGAGCTCTCCCGCCTCGATACTTGGGTTCGGAAGCTCGCCCCTCAGCCCCTTGCCGGAGGTATGGACCCGTTCCTCCAGCACGGTACGCCTCGGGGCCGACAATTCATCCTCGTGGACGAATGGGGGCCGTACGATTTTCGGCGACCCTTGCTCTGGCCATCGCGGACGGAACCGCTCGATACCGAAGAGTTCGAGGTTCTGGGCCCCAAGGGAAGCTGGAAGGCGGTCACGGTGGAAGGCTGCACCCTGAGCGCGAGCACCGGAACCGTGCCCGGCAACGTTCGGATCACGGGGCGAAAGGGGACTTGGCAAGTCGTCCTCGAATACACAGGGGCGGCGACCACCGATTCGTGGGGACGGCAGACCGCGGCGGGCCAGCCGGTGCGTTTTGGGTCGGGCGAGGACAAGGTCGCCATCCGTTGGGACGTCCGATGGTATGCATGGGAGGAAGAGAAGTCCGATCCCCGCGAGAACAGGGACTCCTTCGACGCCGTTCTTGCCGGTCCGCCGATCGCAACGTCGCAACAGGATGCCCTAGACTTTGCCTCCGGCGGATCGCCGCACGAGGGAGTGCCCTCCGACTACTTCGCAACGACTGCGGACGGCACCTTTGAGGTGCAGGCAGGACGGTACACGGTCGAGGTGACCACGGACGACGGCGTTCGGCTGAGCTTGGACGGTCAGACCCTCATCAACGAATGGAAGTACCAAGGGCCGACCACGTACCAAGCCACCGTGGATCTCGAAGCTGGGAAGCACGCGCTGAAGGTGGCCCACTTCGAGATCAACGGTTACACCGCGCTCAAAGTGAGGTTGAGGCCGGTTCGGTAAGGACCCAGTTCTTGAACCGAGGTTTCGCGCAAAAGCGTCAATATGGTGAAGGCCGCGTTCAGGCCGGGACACTACACTATGAGAACATCGTTCCTACTCTTGTCAGCGACGCTCGGCCTCGCTGCCATCGCACCCGCGCAGGCCCAGCTCGCGATCGGGAGCGACGCCCCCGCGCTCAAGGTGGAGAAGTGGGTCAAGGGCGACGCAGTCAAGACCTTTGAGCCGGGCAAGGTTTACGTCGTGGAGTTTTGGGCGACTTGGTGCGGCCCCTGCAAGGAGAGCATCCCCCACATCACCGAAATGGCCAAGAAGCACAAGGACGCTACCTTCATCGGGGTGAGCGTCTGGGAAGACCCCGAGGCCAAGGACAACGCACACATCGCCAAAGTGGAGAAGTTCGTGTCGGACATGGGCTCGAAGATGGACTACCTCGTGGCGGCCGACGGCTTCGAAGGAACCATGGCCAAGACGTGGATGGAAGCGGCGAAACAGCCAGGAATCCCCACCGCGTTCGTCGTGGACGGCAAGGGCAAGATCGCCTGGATCGGCCACCCCATGGAGCTGGAGGAGGTTCTAACCGGCGTGCTCGCAGGCACCTTCGACACTGCCGCCGCCGCCAAGCAGAGCGAGGCCCAGGCGAAGATGGAACAAGAGCGGGAAGCCCTCTTCCAGCCGCTCAGCGAGGCGATGGGCAACAACGACCACGAGGCGGTCGTCAAGGAGATTGACAAGATCATCGCCAAGGAGCCAATGTACGAGGAGAGCCTGGCTTCCGTGAAGTTCGAGAGCATGCTCCGATCCAACGAGGCCGAGGCCTACAAGTACGGTGACAGCCTCGCGAACGGCATCTACAAGGCGAACCCCATGGCCCTGAACAACATCGCGTGGGCCGTGGTGAGCGACGTCTTCCCGGAGCTGGCCCAACCCGATCTAGCCAAGGCGCTCGCCTGGTCCGAGAAGGCGGACAAGCTCAGCGAGGGCAAGAACCCGTACATCGTGGACACCCTCGCCTATGTCTGGTTCCGGAAAGGCGACTTGAAGAAGGCGATCGAGATTCAGACCCGCGCGGTCAAGCTGGCCGAGGAGGACAAGGAGTTCGACTCGATCACGCTCACCGAGATGAAGGAAAGGCTCGCAGAGTTCAAGAAGAAGGGCTGAACGAAACGCCCTACAGCGAAAAGGCCGACCCCAGGGTCGGCCTTTCTCCTTTGGAGAGCGAGCCAGGCACAAAGAAAGAGCGCGCCCGCAGTTGGAGACGGAACGCGCCAAGCTATTCGTTCTGAGGGCACGCTCTCCTCTCCGATAGTGTGCGGGGCCTGCTCCTCTGGCCCAGCGACTTTGGTCGCCAGACAGGGAGCAGAGTACCGCCAATCGCAAATCCTGTCAAGAACCTAAAGTCCCAATCCAGGGTTCTTGCCGGGCTCGCCTTGCAATCCTTCCAGAGATTCGAGCTGGGTGCAGGCCGCCTCCCACTGCCCGATCACGGTGGCGATCTTGCCGGTGAGCGCAGAGTGATCGCGACCCAGGGCCGCGAGGTCGTCCGCTGGCTGCGGCGCAGAGAGCCGCATACTGAGCGACTCCATCTCGCGTTCGAGCCGAGCAACCTCCGCCTCTCGGTTCTCGACCTCCTTCATCGCCTCTTGGATCGCCTTGCTCAGCTCGCGTTGGGTCATTCCCACGGCGGCTGGTGCCTCTCGCGCTCCATGGGCCGGGATGGCAGGGGTTTGCTCGCGCCGGAGCCTGTATTCGCCGAAGCTCCCAGGGAAGAGCGCGCATCCCGCCTTGCGGACGTCCAACGTGTGGTCGGTCAACTCGCCCAAGAGCCACCGGTCGTGGGACACGAGGATCAATGTGCCTTCGAACTCCTTCAGAGTCTCCGCCAGGGCTTCGCGGCTGTCCATATCGAGATGGTTCGTGGGCTCGTCCAGAACGAGCAGGTTGGGTGCGGCCTGGGTCAGCATTGCGAGCACGAGCTTGTTCCGCTCGCCGCCAGAAAGCGATGAGACCGGGCGCAGCACATCGTCCCCGCCCAATAGGAAGCGCCCGAGCAAGCTCCGTGCCTGACCTTCTGTGAGGTCGAAGCCATAAACGAGATGGTGCAATGCCGTCTTGGCGAGATCGAGGTCTTGCGCGTCCTGCGCGAAGTAGCCCAGGCGGATCGCGGAGCCGAGCTTCGCCGTGCCGTGCACCGGATCCATGATCCCTAACAGGGTCTTGGCGAGGGTGGACTTGCCCGCGCCGTTCTCGCCCACCATCCCCCACCGCTCGCCATAGCGCACCGTCCAGTCCAACGCGGGGAGCAACGGGACGCCGTCATAGCCCCATTGGAGCGACCTGCACTCCACTGCGACGTTCCCAGAGCGGGGCGCCTTGACGAAGCCCGCCGCCATCCCACGCTCGTCCTTCACGACCTGGGTTCGCGATGCCTCTAGCTTTTCAAGCTGTTTGAGCCTGCCGCGGGCTTGCGCGGTGCGCTCGCTGCCCATGAACCGTCGAACGTACTCGTCGAGCGCGGCTGCCTGCGCCGACTCCTTCTTTGCCGTCCGGGCCGTGCGCTCCGCCTCCTCAGATCGGAGCCTGACGTATTGGCTGTACGAGCCGGGATATTCGAATGCGCGGCCGCTTCGAAGCTCGACGAAATGGTCGGCTGTCGCCTCCAGGAATCTTCGGTCGTGGCTCACGAGGAGGACGGTCCCGTGATATCCGTGGATCCAACGTTCCAGCCACTCCGTGGCGTCCAGGTCCAAGTGATTCGTCGGCTCATCGAGGATGATCAGGTCAGGCTCGGCGAGGAGCATTCGTGCCAGCGCAACCCTCGTAGCTTGGCCGCCACTCAGATCGCCGACCCTACGCTCGAATTCCGCCTCCTCTATGCCGAGCTTGCTCAGGACGGACCTCGCATCGTGGTCGAGGCTGTACCCTTCCTCGTCGAGGAAGCGCTCCTGGAGCAGGGCAAACTCCTCGAGCAAGTCTGGGCCGTCATCGCCCGCCTCCATCCGGGCGGTCAATTCAGCAAGACGGTCGCGAAGGCTGGCCAGCTCGGATTGGGCCCGCATGACCTCGTCCCAGACCGTTCGCTCGGCCGATCCGGCCTGGGACTGGCTCATATAGGCGACGCGAGTGCCCGATGCCAGGGCCACCGAGCCCGAATCGGCCTGCTCCTCGCCGACTAGGATTTTCAGGAGCGTGCTCTTGCCACACCCGTTGCGACCGACGATCGCCGTCGTGCTTCCTTGGGCAACGCGAAACGACACGTCCTCAAGGACGATTTCGTTCGCGAATCCTTTGGCAAGGTGGGAGACGGTGACGAGCATGGTTCGGAGCGACGGTTGTACCCGGCACGGCTTCCCGCGAGGCAGGTAGCTTTCAGGGATGGAGGGATGGTTCCGGGCCGTACCGCTGCAGGGCTTTGGAATCCGTCTGGAACTGGTCGAGGAGCGACATCTGGAGGGTCTGGTCGCGAGCACGGACAGCGAGACGTTCCGCTGGTTCCCATCTGCCCCATCGCGCCGAAGCCCAGACGCCATGCGAGAGCACCTGACATCACGGCTCGAGCCAGGTCACTCGGTCTATGCGGTCTGCTGCGACCGAAGTGGCGAGGTCTTGGGGAGCAGTGCCTTCTATGACGTCGTCCCACGGCACCGGGCCTTGGAAATCGGTTACACGTGGTTCGCCGAAGAGCACCGAGGGACTCACGCGAACCCGGCGACGAAGCTCCTGATGCTGTCCCATGCCTTTGAAGCCTGTAGGGCCGTCCGAGTCCAACTCAAGACCGACGAAAGGAACATGGCGAGTCGGGCCGCCCTCGCCAAGCTCGGTGCTACGGAAGAGGGTCGCCTGCGCCGACACCGCCTCATGCCTGACGGCTTCTGGCGTACAACCGTCTACTTTTCTATCCTGGAGGAGGAGTGGCCCGAAGTGAGAGAACGCTTGCTCGCACGTCTCCAGTAGGGACAAGTTGTGAATACATTCCTGGGAAAGTCCTTCCTACCTAGGGAGTCACACTAGTAGACACCTGCCGTGTACCATAAGGGTGTGAACAACCTGTGGACGGGAACCCTTCCCCGAACTCGTCGCGGCTTATCCCCGATGCCGGGTCGCTCAGAAGTCTCGCCTGATGGCGTGTCTCCCTGTCGCAATGCGGCGAGCGGGTGACAGACTGGTTCGTCCATGGCTACTAGCCCCTACGCGGCCGTTTCCCTGCCGGATCGGGTACCGCCCCACAACATGGAGGCGGAAATGGCCTCGCTCGGGGCCATGCTCCTGGGGGATCGCGGTACGGACTCGATCCTCACGATCCTGAACGAGGACGACTTCTACTCTCCTGCGCACCGCGAAATCTTTCGCGCGTGTCATGCGATCGCCGGGGCGGGCAAGGCGGTGGATCTCGTCACGCTCAGGAACGAACTGAGCCAGCGGGAGTCGCTCGATGGGGTGGGAGGACTCGATTATCTCATCCAGCTCGCGGAGTCGGTTCCCAGCGCGAGCAACGCTCCCTATTACGCCGGGATCGTGCTGGACTTGGCGACCCTTCGCCGATTGGAGTCGGCAGGGCACGACATCGTCGCCCTCGTCCACGACCGCGAGAAAGACGCCGACGACAAGGTGGACGAGGCGGAGTCCCTTGTTTTCGAGGTAGGTCGCAAGCGCCTGGGGCGGCAGTTCGCGTCCGTGAAGTCCTTGGCCAAGGAGTTCTTCAGCGACGTGGATCACCTCATCGAGACGGGCGAACCGATCTTGGGCCAGGCCAGTGGGTTCAAGGACCTCGACGATATGACCACCGGCTTCTACGGCGGCGATTTTGTGATCCTAGCCGCCCGGCCTTCGATGGGCAAGACGAGCCTCGCCATGAACATCGCCATGAACGTCGCGAGGGCAGGGAAGGGATCCGTAGCGGTATTCAGTCTGGAAATGAGCGCGAAACAGCTCGTCCGACGCATGGTCTCCACGATCTCCGGCGTACCGACACAGGTGCTCAAGAAGAGCAACTTGGAGACCCGCGATTATCAGCGGCTCGCCGATGCCTGCGAGGACTTGTACAGCTTGCCGCTCATGATTGACGACACCAGCGACGTCTCCGCGCTGGAGATGCGGGGCAAGTGCAGGCGGCTCAAGGCCGACCACGGGCTGGCCATGGTCGTGGTGGACTACCTCCAGCTCATGCGCGGATCGCGCAAGAGCGAGAACCGAACCCAGGAGGTGAGCGACATCGCCCGGGCCCTGAAGAGCCTGGCCAAGGAACTCGACGTGCCGGTCTTGGCACTCAGCCAGCTGAACCGAGGGGTCGAGAGCCGACCTGACAAGCGACCGCAACTGAGCGACATCCGCGAGTCGGGATCAATCGAGGCAGAGGCAGACCTCGTTATGTTCATCTATCGGGACTCGTACTACCGCGCCAAGGAGGAGGGCACCGGCAGCCAGAACACCGATGAGGCTGAGGTTGCGGAGATCATCGTGGGCAAGCACCGCAACGGGCCCACGGGGGTTCGGCTCCTGGGCTTCCAGCGAGCCTACACCCGGTTCACCCTCCTCGATGCGCAGTCGAAGGAGGAGTACTTCCAGAAGCTCCGATCCAAGGGTTCGGACGACTAGGGCTGGAAAACCAGGGGACGACCAAGACCGCTCTCTGCAAGCTCCCCGTCGAGCATCGCGGGCCGACCTCCGACGAACGTATGAACGGGCCTCCCGGCAAGCCTCCGACCGAGGAAGGGCGACCAGCCACACTTGCTCTGGAGCCAAGTCTCCGTGACCTCAAAGGTTGCGTTCAGGTCCACCACGGTAAGGTCGGCGTCCATCCCGACCTCCAGGGCCCCCTTGGTCGGCAGTCGGAACAGCCGTGCCGGGTTCGCGCTGAGCATCGCAACGGCTCTGCCGAGGTCAATCCTGCCCGCGCACACGGCATCCAGTACCACCGGCAGCATGGTCTGCACCCCAGGGATTCCCGAGGGCGAGCTGGGATAGGGCCTGCTCTTCTCTTCGCGCGTGTGGGGGGCGTGATCGCTTCCAAAGACGTCGAAGACTCCGGCGGCGGCTGCCCCCCATAGGGCCTCGCGGTGCCGTGCCTCGCGGATCGGCGTGTTCATCTGGATGTGCGAACCAAGCTCGGCATAGTCGTCGCTCGTGAACGTCAAGTGCTGGGGTGTGACCTCGCACGAGGTTCCAAGGCCCGACTCTTTTGCCTGCTGGAGCAAGGCGATCTCCTCTGCGGTGGAAACGTGGAGGATATGGACCGGCCTGCGGGTCTCGGCGCTCAGGGCGAGGATCCTTCGTGTGGCGGCCGTGGAACTCTCGACGCTTCGGATCGCTGGGTGGTCGCGAACGTCGGGCGACCCTGCCCACGCAGCCCTGTTGGCAAGGATGATCTCCTCGTCCTCCGAGTGGATCGCGACCCGGTGCCGACCGTTCTGGAGCACCTTTCGGAGCGAGGCGTCGTCGGCGACGAGCAAAGGCCCAGTCGAAGACGCCATGAAGACCTCGCCGATCCCCGGAGAGTGCGGGAGGTTCTCGAGCTCTGCGAGGTGGTCCAAATTGTCCATCGAAGCCCCGATCCAGAAACCGTAGTGACACCAAGCTCGGCCCGCCGCGAGGGCCAACTTTTCGGAGAGAGCCTCGGGCGTGGTCGTCGTGGGGTCGGTGTTCGGTTCTTCCAGGACCGCAGTGACGCCCCCCGCCACCGCCGCTCTCGTGCCAGACTCCAAATCCTCCTTGTGGGTCAGTCCGGGCTCGCGAAAGTGGACCTGGGAGTCAATGACTCCGGGAAGGATCGCGAGGCCTCGGGCATCCAGTGTCTCGACGGCCTGCCCTTCGAGGCTGCCCACAGCGGCGAGCTTGCCTCCGCGAATCCCGATGTCGCCCCGGTAGAGCCTGCCTTCCACGCAAAGGCTCGCACCCAGGATCGCATAGTCATAGAGCGGCACGGCTCCATTGTGGCCCCGGAGCGTTGGTATGCTCGAAACCAATGGCGGAGGAGCCGCTCGTGACCGTGATCGTGCCCGTGCTCAACGAGGAGTCCACGATCCGAGAGGTGATCACTCGGCTCCTCGCCTTGCCGCTCGCCGTCCAAGTGATCGTCGTGGACGATGCGAGCACGGACAGGACGCCCGAGATCCTGCGCGAGTTCGCAAGTCGGATCCACGTGCTACAAAATGAGTCGAAGTCCGGCAAGGGCGCGGCGATCCGTCAATCCTTGCCTTACGCCACCGGCAAGGTGGTGGTGATCCAAGACGCGGACCTGGAATACTCGCCAGAGGAACTTCCCAGCCTCGTGCAGCCGATCTTGGACGGGCACTATGCCGTGGTCTATGGCAACCGCTTCCATCACGGATACCCCCGCGGGATGGCCTTTCCCAACAAGGTCGTGAACTGGCTCCTCTCCCGAACCGTGGGATGGCTATTCGGCCACAGAATAAGTGACGAGGCCACGTGCTACAAGGCGTTTCGGAAGGACATCCTCGACGCAATGGAGCTCCAATGCACGCGGTTCGAGTTTTGCCCTGAGACCACGGCGAAGACCCTTCGCATGGGCGAGCACATCCACGAGGTGCCCATCCACTATCAGCCTCGCACCAAGGAGGCAGGGAAGAAGATCCGATGGACGGACGCGCCCGATGCCTTCCTCACCCTTTGGAAGTATCGCCGGTGGCGCCCATGACCGGGATCTGGGCCGATCCGCTCGCCACGATCGCCCCATCGGGCAGCTCGATCGCCTCGACGGTCATCGCCCCTTCGAGATGAAGGTCGGCCGAGAGGTCTACGACCGGGTTGAGGGCATCGAGGACGATCTGTGCGGTCTGAGGGTCGGTGCGACGCCAATCGAACCACACCTTGGCCTCGCTCAGAACCAGCTTGTCCCCGTCTTCGATGCCGAGCTTGGCGAGGACGGAGAACCCGGTCGTCACAACGAGGAACGTCCCCCGGCCCTCGACCCACACATGGCCCCGGTCCACCTTGACCCGAATCTCCGTGATCTCTGGATACTTCGCAAGCAGGAACGGAGGCAAAGCCTCGGCGCTCACCCGCACCGAGGCCCGGCCCAGGCCACACTTGGAGAGCCGGAAGCGTTTGTGCGCGAGCGCCTCGGCGAAGTCGTAGCGGCACGATGGGAACTCTGCGGTCAAGCTCTCCACCGCCAACCCGGCCAGGAAAAAGTCGTGAAGCTCAAGCCGGAGCCGCTTGGCGATGCCCTTCTTTGACCGCTCAGGCTCGGTGTAGAGAGGCAACCGTTCGATCGAGAACCGGCTCGCGCGGATCGTCACCGAGTCCATCTCGCCCCAGGCCGCAGCGAGGCCGTTCGGCCTTGCGTTCACGGAGACCTGCCTATCCCCGCCCTGCAGGCGCGAAGAGATCTCGGCAGCGGCGGCGCGCTCGAACCGCTTCTCCTCCTCTCCCGCAAGGCCGATCGAGCCACCGAAGAGCAGGAGTCCCAAGAGGTACCCACTCATAGACGCCTCGCGAAGCCTGCTTTCGTTGAATGGTGCAGGGGAGGAAAAAGCGTGCCCATGTCTACCGTGCATCGTACAACCTACGAGGAGCTTTATCGTGCCTGTGCTTGGCTGCCGCTGCCGCAAAGTACCTTCGTGCGACTGACTGGACAAGATGCGAAGGGCTGGCTCCAAGGCCAGGTATCCCAAGACTTGCGTGACCTTGTCCCTGGAGACTCCGCCGAGGCGTGTTTGCTCAAGCCGACCGGACAGATCGAGGCGATCGTGACCGTGTACCTCGTCGAGGGTGGAGCCGTCATCGCAACCTCGGATCCGGAACCGATCGCGGAGCGGATTCGCCGGTTCGTGGTCATGGAGGATGTCGCGTTGAGCCCATCTGTGTCTGAGTGCGCGAGCCTCCAAGGGCCGGAGTCCTCGGCCCGACTCGGCAAGCTCGTGGGTTCCACCGCCTCGAACGTTGTTGCTGGAGACTTGGGCGGAATCCCTGTCCAGGCCTTCCGCGCGCCCCGAACGGGCCCCGGCGGTTGGGATCTTGTCTACCCTCAAGGGACCGCCGATGCGGTTCGCAAGGCCTTGGACGACCCTCCAGTCGGCGACGTCGAACTGCTCCAACTTGCGATGTTGGAGATCGGCTCGCCCGTTCCCGGCCTCGACATTACCAAGAAGACGCTCCCCCCCGAGCTCGGACCGCACTTTGAAGACCGGTACGTGAGCTACAAGAAGGGCTGTTATAACGGCCAAGAGGTCATGGCGAGACTCAAGGCTCGGGGGCACACGAACCTCACTTGGGTACGACTCACTTCCGAGGCGGCCCTCGCACCTTGCACGAGCCTCACGGCGCCCGACGGAAGCGAGGCTGGCACCGTCACCCGCTTCGCGGTAAGCCCGCAACAAGGCACGATCGGAGCGGCATGGGTGCGGAACCGCTGGGCACTGCGCGGCACCGCCCTCCGTGCCGAAGGAACCGCCGTGACGGTGACGGCGTGGCCTGCGCCAGGCTAAGGGGAAGCCTTGTGCTTCCTCCGGGAGGCCATATGACCGACCCCGAGCACTCCCAGCACCGCGAGGGCCAGCACGAGGTTGCCCGCCGCCATCCCGATGGACTTGCCCGACTGGGCAAGGGTGGCGATTCGATAGACCCAGAATCCCGCGAGACCCAGGCAGACGACGCCCGCTGTGCGGAAAGCCATGCCGGGCTTCGATTTCGCCATCGCGGCACAACCGATCAGGGCCAGCCCGGTGAGGCCGCCGACGATCAGGGACATCGTGCTCCGGATCGAGGGTGCGAGATAGGCGCCGAGTCCGCCCGCGATGTTCAGAACTCCATAGATCGCAAGAATCGCCCTGTACACCCTTCCACGATACCGGTAGAGGCAGCGATACGCTGGTACCCTGGAAAGATGGCGACCGCGCCCGCGTGGGACTCCGACCGTCCCAAGGAAGAGTGTGGGGTGGTCGGGCTCTGTGTGCCAGGTCAGGACGTGGCGAGACTCGCCTTCTTCTCGCTCTTCGCGCTCCAGCACCGAGGTCAAGAATCCGCGGGGATCGCGGTGGGAGACGGGCACCAGGTTCACATGCACAAGAACATGGGGCTCGTGAGCCAGGTCTTCGACGAAGACTCCCTTCGCTCCTTGCCAGGGAGCGTCGCGATCGGTCACACGAGATATAGCACCGCGGGCGCCTCCGTGCTCCGAAACGCCCAACCGATCTTTTGCACGAGCACGGTCGGCGACGTTGCCGTCGCCCACAACGGCAACCTCGTGAACGCTTATGCCCTGCGAAAGGAGATGGAGGAGGAAGGCGAACGGTTCGACTCCACCGCCGACAGCGAACTCATTGCGAGGCTCTTCGTGAACGCGCTTCCGCGCGGCCCCTTCGAGGCCGTTCGCGAGGTCATGCGCAGGACGGTGGGTACCTACAGCGTGTGCGTCCTCACGCCCAAGTGCGTGGTCGGCTTCCGTGACCCGAACGGAGTGCGACCGCTCGTCTTTGGAACCTTGAGCGACGGCTGGATGATGGCCAGCGAGACGTGCGCGTTTTGGCCCGTCGGTGGAACGCCCGTTCGAGAGGTGGAGCCTGGCGAGGCGGTGCTCTTGGACGCGGACGGGCTCCAGTCCGAAAAGATTGTCCCAGGCGAGCCCGAGCGCCTTTGCCTCTTTGAGACGATCTACTTTGCGCGGCCCGACAGCGTGATGCACGGCACTACGCTCTATTCGGCTCGCGAGCGCATGGGTGAGGCCCTCGCCCGAGAGCACCCCGTGGACGCAGACATCGTCGTGCCAGTGCCGGACTCAGGGATCCCCGCCGCCCACGGGTTCAGTCGAGAGTCGAAAATTCGATTTCATGAGGTGATGATGAAGAGCCGGTACATCCATCGCACGTTCATCCAACCGGACCAAAGAATGCGCGAGATGGGGGTGCGGATGAAGCTCGCACCCTTGCAAAACGAGATCGAAGGGATGCGGATCGTTCTGGTGGACGACTCGATCGTGAGGGCGACAACGACTGGGCAGATCGTGAAGCTCATGCGGGAGTCGGGCGCGTCCGAGGTACACGTTCGGATCACGGCCCCTCCCATCCAGTGGCCCTGCTTCTATGGGATAGACATGGCGAGCCGGGACGAGCTTGCCGCGGCAAAGATGACGATTGAGGAGATCCGGGTCCACATCGGGGCGGACAGCCTGGGCTATCTCAGTATCGAAGGGGCGACGTCCGCAGTGGGGCCGCAGAGCGACCGGTACTGCCTTGCCTGCTTTAGCGGGAAGTATCCGATCCCCATCCCGGACTCCATACGGCGCGACCCGTTCGCAGACGATCCCGACGTTGTGGGACAGATGGCGACGCTCGAGGTTCAGCAAGGCTCACTTTTCCAAGACTAGACCTGGAACCGGTTCCTAGCCTCGATGTGCCGGCTCATGCACTCGAAAGAGTGCTCGAAGAGAGCCTTGGTCAACGGGTTCCAAAGGTGGTAGATGCCGGGCAGCTCGCCGAGGGTCACGAACTGCCTCCCCTTGGACTCGAACTCTGGAGGGATGTCGTGAAGCTCCACGACCAGGGCGGTGTAAAGGTCGGCATAGCGAACCTCACCCTTGCTCGATATGCGATAGCATCCGAGGTACAGGATGTCACTGAGCACCGCCCCCGCCTCTTCGCGCGCTTCCCGCGCTGCGGCCTCGATCGAGCTCTCGTCCGGCTCGACGCGGCCACTAGGGATGCACCATCCTCGGTCCTCGATGTTACAGAGCAGAACCTGATCCTCGGACCAAGGAAAGACGAGAGCGGCAAAGGCTCGAAACGGGGCCCGGAAAGGCGCTGGGTGGAACGCCAGCTTCTGGTGACCGTACTTCCCGGCAGGGAACCTCACTCCGGAACCCTGCGCTTGCCCCTGGTGAGCAAGAGGGCGCCGAACGCGACCACCCCCACTCCCAGGGGGGCCAAGAGCCACACGTCGTTCTCCCTTGCCACCATCTTCCCCAAGACCTCGCTCTCATCGAACGGACCCAAGTTGCGCGAGTCCTCGGAGACCGGGCGGTTGTCCCCGACTACGTACAGGCTCCCGCTGGGGACCCTGTACACCCCGCGCCGGATGGACCAACTGGTGGGAGCAATCTCAAAGTTGACCGGGTCCCCGCCAAGGCCGATCACCCGCTTGATGAGCGGCTCGCCGCCCTCCGGGTTCCTGACCACCACGATGTCATTGCGCCCCACCTCGCCAACGAGCCAGTACGCCCGGCTGATCAACAGTCTGTCCCCGCCTTGAAGCGTGGGCAACATGGACTCCCCTTTGACTTGAACGGTGTGGAAGTGCTTCAGCCCATAAATGAGGAAGGCCAGCGTGAAAAGAAGTACGACGGTCAACCCGGTGACTGCGAATCGGGACGGCTTGTTCTTCATCGGGAGAGCGGCTCGTATAGCGCGGTTATACACCGCCCGACACGAAACCCGAAGCCACGGCTATACTGTCGGCAACCTCTCAGGTCAGGGATGCCGGCCCGATGAACGAGTTTGCCCGCCTATTGTCCGAGTCGCCCGAAGCGAAGCTCTTGGCCGCCGCTTTCGGCCTCTCGCTCGTCCTCACGGCATCCATGGCCTGGATGCTGGTCGCGCAGCGCAAGAGATGGGCAAGCCTGCTTGCCGGGGCCCAGGGTGCGAACCTCGAGGAGATGTTGCACCGGAACTTGGACCAGCTATCACGGCTCAGCACGAGCGTCGCCGAGTTGACCCAGCGAGCCCAGACCCTCGAAGGGAAGGTGAAGTCGTCCATTCGGTATGTGGGCACCGTGAAGTACGACGCGTTCGGTGAGGTCGGCGGGAGGCAGAGCTTCGCACTCGCCTTCTATGACGAGGAGGGCCACGGGGCCGTGGTCACGAGTCAAGTTGGCCGCGAGGTGTGTCGCGTCTATTGCAAGGAACTCAACAATGGCCAGCCCGACCTACCGCTCTCTCAAGAGGAAGGTCAGGCCATCGAGGCCGCCGTAGACTCCAAGTCGAGGGCGCGCGTCGTCCTATGAGCCAAGCAGAAGCCGACCTGCTCCTGATCCGGCGATGTCAAAGAGGCGACCGGGCCGCCTTCGACTCCCTCGTCTCCCAGTACGAACAGCGGGCCTATCAATACGCCTACCGGCTCACGCGGGATCAAGACGAGGCTTGCGACGTCGTTGCGGACGCGTTCTTGAGGGTCTACTCCGCTCTCAAGAACTTCAAAGGAAAGAGCACGTTCAGCACTTGGCTCTACCGAATCGTCTCGAACGTGTACTTTGACCGCCGCAAACGCGAGAGGAGGCACTCCCACCTGAGCCTCGACTCGCCTTCCGGGGCGGACGAGACGCGCACCCTGGATCTTCCCGACGCGAGCGACGGCCCCGAGCAGCTCGTCGAGCAGGGCGCGCGCCAGGACGTGCTCCAGCAAGCGCTGGACTCGTTGCCCGAACTCCATCGAGCGATGCTCGTCATGTTCCATCTTGAAGGGCTCTCGTACATCGAGATCGCCGAGGCCTTGGACCTACCCGTGGGCACTGTGAAGAGCAGGCTGAACCGGGCGCGGCTCGCTCTTCGGGACGAGGTCGGAGCCTCGATGGAACTCTTCGAGGTCTAGGTAAGTCAAAGTGGACATGAACTTGTTGCGCGCCAGGGAACTGTATTCCCAATACCGTGAAGGCTCCCTCGACGAGCACGCGCGGGAGGCCCTCGAACGGGCGTTCCGGGAGTCACCTGCCATGAGCGAGGATTACCGTCGCTTTGAGGAGGTGCTCCAAGCCTATGAGGCCCAAAAGGACGACCCCGTGCCCGAGCCCTACCTACTGCACGAAAGAATCGTCTCTCGCCTCGATAAGGCCGTGCTCGACTCCAAGCGGAGCCAGGCGCCTATCTTCTCCGGATGGAGGACCGCGATGATCGGTGCCCTAGGGGCGACCGCGATCGTGGCGGCCGTGCTCAGCATCAACCGAGGCGGCACCAGTAGCACCGCTCAGATCGTCCCGGCACCCGTGCAGAGCCAGCTCACCTGGGCTGCCGAGGGCAAAGGCGTACGGATCTTCCACACCCCAGGCAAGGGAAGCCTGCAAGTCTTCGCCGACGATGCCGCGATTCCCGCGTACGAGGCTCCCCTCGGCCAGTCCAAGATCGAGATCCCGCTCGTCAACCGGGACGTGCGATCCCACGTCTACAGGATCGTGACTCCTGAGAAGACGATTCACATCGCGCTCCCCGGCACGAGCTCGGAGACCCCGGACTCGGGCTCTGGAAGCGTCGAGGAGCTTGCGGCTGCGGTTGCGGCTCGGTTCCAGTCCCCCGTGGAGGTCCAGTACTCGGAACTCGGCGAACCGGCAGAGTGGGAGTTCAAGGGCAAGGGCCCTGTCCAAGTCAAGGTGAGCGGCGCACCGGTCTCGGTTCAAGAGTTGGCCAACGGCAAACTCGCGATCAACTGAAGCCGCACCGCCTCCACGATCCGATCCCGTCGAGCCTTCGCGATCAGCGCAACCTTCGCCGTGTTGGCCGCCAAGCGCAGTTCTAACGCAGCTTGCGAGATCGAGCCTCCCCGAGCGAGAGCTTGAAGACTCTCCATATCGTGTGACGCAGTTGCCTGGGAGAGGTCGCGATACTTTCTGACGATCTCTTGGCGCTCCGTCGAGTCGCCGTCCGCCAAGAGCTGCTTGGATTGACGGGAGCCCATCCTCAACGCGACGAAGCCGAGGTTCACCTTTCGACCTGCCAGAGCCGCGGTGTCGTTGGCATATTCGAGCCTGGCCTTCGTGCCGAGGTGCTTTGCCGCCCGAGCCATGACGGGTGCGAGCTTCGCCTCATACTCAAAGCCCCTCCTGAGAGTCACGTAGGACGAGCCGCGGTTGATATAGCTCAGTTCCATCCCGGTCAAGGCCCACCTCGCCGCTCCTGAGTAGTCGTGCTCGGTCTCGGCACGTGCGGCGGCGAGCTCCGCCTCCCTCATGAGTCGGCCTAGGGTCTGGTTGATCTCGTCCACGGCACTGATCTGAGACCGGGCACCCACCTCTAAAGGCGCGATCGTCTTGAGGCGCCCAGCCTTTGACGAACCGACCCACAGGGTGTAGACCTGCCTGAGTTCCTCATCGGTGCTCGGGTTCCGAAGCAAATCGCCCGCTGCTGCCATCGGCTCCACGTAGCCCAGGATCGCCGCTTGCTCCGCTTCACTGTACTCGGCAAAGACGGGCTCCTCCTGGGGCGTCCGACCGCGGATGGAGAGGGCCACACAAAGGTGCAGCGGCAGAAGCACGAGATACACTTTCGCCACAGTCCTCGGGGACATGGAAGAGATCGTTGGGCCGAGGGCGCATTGGCTTCACCGTAGAACTGCGGGTTGCGGCGCAGCGTCCTTTCGGGGGTTCTATCTTCAGAACTTCAAGAACCAAATTACGAATCTCGTAGTAATTTGGCCCTATCGTATGAGATTCTATGCGTATAGTAGGTTCGTGGGACACCGCAAATCTGAATTCTCGTCGCAAAGCGTCGCCTCGGGCCTGGTCGCTCGTGCCCAGCGAGGGGATGCCGCCGCAATGTCCGCCATCGTGGAGGCGGTTCGGCCCGTGGTCTATGCTCACGCCATTCGGATGCTCCGCAACCCGGACGATGCGCAGGACGTCTGTCAAGAGACGTTCCTCAAGGCGTTCGCGGGCCTCCGCAGCTTCGACTCGGAGCGACCCTTGCTCCCTTGGATCCTCAAGATCTGCCGGAACTGTTGCATTGACGCCGTCCGCGCTCGGAAGCGAGGACCCGAAGCCGACGATGCCATGGAGAACCGGGCCGACGATCGGTCGGCCACGGTTCACGACACCGTCGCGGACTCGCTCCGCGATCAAGAGCTGAGCTCCGCGATTGACCGGCTCCCTGGCCGATACCGCGAGATCATGACGATGCGCCACGTCCACTCCATGGAAATCAACGAGATCGCGAACCGACTCGCTCGACCGGAGGGGACCGTGAAGTCCTGGCTCTTCCGGGCGCGGGCCTTGCTCAAGAAGGACCTCAGCCCTGCGATGGTTTGAGCCCGTCTGGCGGGACTAGGTAGGCTGGCCGCGTGCCGGTTACCGAGGCGGAGGTTCGTCGGGCCCTCGAGGTCGTTCAAGATCCCGACCTCCATCGAGACATCGTCAAGCTGGGGTTCGTCCAAGACGTCGTCATCCAGGATCAACACGTCTCCTTCCGGCTTGTTCTTACCACCCCGGCGTGCCCTGCGAGGGAGGATCTGGAGCTCCAGGCGAAGGAGGCGATCATGGGATTGCCTGGAGTGGAGAGCGTCGCGATCGAGGTCACGGCTCAAGTCCGGCAGCGCGAGACAAAGCCAGAGGATCTGATTCCCGGCGTCCGCCAGTGCATCGCGATCGCGAGCGGCAAGGGCGGCGTAGGGAAGAGCACAGTGGCCGTGAATCTCGCAATCGCGCTGGCTCAGTCTGGGGGTCGGGTGGGGCTTCTCGACGCCGATGTCTACGGCCCTAGCGCCCCCCAGCTGCTTGGTCTCACGACCGAGCGCCCAATGACTTCGTCCGGCAAGATCATCCCCTTGGAACGCTACGGGATCAAGGCGATGTCGCTCGGATTCCTCTTGGAGGAGGGCCAGGCGGTCCTCTGGCGGGGGCCGATGGTCGCTGGAACAGTTCGGCAGCTTCTCGCTGACGTCCTCTGGGGCGACCTCGACTACCTGATCGTGGATCTCCCGCCCGGAACAGGCGACGCACCCATGAGCCTCGCCCAGCTTGTGCCTCTTACCGGGGTCGTCGTGGTGAGCACGCCCCACACGCTCGCCGCAACGATCGCCGGGAAGGCGACGGGGCTCTTCGAGCGACTCGATACCCCGGTCATGGGCGTGATCGAAAACATGGGCGAGTGGAAGTGCCCCCATTGCGGGACGGGAGGGCGCCTCTTCGCCGGCATGCCAGGGGAGGCTCTGGCTCAGACCTTGGGCGTCCCTTATCTCGGCTCGATCCCCTTCGACCCCGCGACGGGTGCGGGCGACGAGGTAGGAAGCCCCATCGTCGTGAGCGCGCCGAACTCCCACGCGGCCGCGGCTTTTCGGAACGTCGCGAGCGCGCTGGCGGCCCAGATCAGCATCCAAGCTCACCGCAAGAAGGCCGAGGAGCCAACCTGGGCCACGGTCGAGAACGCATCCAGGTAATTCTACTTGGTGGTAGTCGTCTAGAACGGTGGAACATGCTCCTTGACGCATCGCGTGGGGGTTCACAACTGAGGATTCCCACCGCAGAAGCCGAAAGGTGGAGCATGGCACGAAGTCGAAAGCAATCCGCATTCACACTGGTCGAGATCATGATCGTAGTCCTGATCATCGGCATCCTCTTGGCAGTGGCCGTCCCGAACTTCATGAAGGCGAGGCAGAGCAGCCGCCGGAACACGATCGTCGGGAACCTCTCCAAGATCGAGGATGCGAAGGAGCAGTGCGCGATGGTCGAGAACCTGAGTCCCGGCGACGTTTGCTCGGACGTCGGGCAGTTCTTCAACTCATGGCCGCCGTCGTTCCCGATTGCGGGCACTTTGGCGATCAACCCTCTGCGCGACCCGGCCCTCTTCAACAGCAAGTCGGCCCAGCAGTGGCGCACGGACTATTCCGAACTCTGAGCGGCGCGGTCGCGTTTCGTGTTGCTTGGGCCGGGCACTCTTCCTGGGGTGAACCGGCCCCGTCCCCTTTTTACCGGGGCCTCAGAGGGGGAAACTCTCGCTTGTCCTCTTTGAGCCGCTTAGCGACGGCCTCGCCGCGCTTTCCCGCGTCTGGGTGGGTGCTCAGGAACTCGGCCGCCGCCTTGCCCTGCTTGGCCAGGACGTTGAAGACGTCCACCATTCCCGCGGGGTTGTATCCAGCGGCCGCCATCAGGTCGTACCCATACTTGTCGGACTCGCTCTCGTGGCGCCGAGAATAGGGGAGGCCGAAGAGCAGCTCGTCGCTCACCGACGCGACGTCGAACATCATGTCGCTCGCATTGAACAGCATCAAGACGACCGCAATGCCAAGGCGCCGCTTCGTGTTGTCGGCATAGGCACTGGCCCAGTGCTGGTTCCGCACATGGATGATCTCGTGGCCCAGGACGCCTGCAACGGCGTCCTCGCTGCCAAGTTTGTCGAGAAGGCCCTTGTAGACGAAGATCGGGCCTCCCGGCATCGCGAAGGCGTTCACGTCTTTGTCATCAATCACGGAGAAGCTGTACTCGAAGGGTTTGTCCTTCCGCTCCTTGGCTGGGATCTGGGCAACGAGCTTCTCGCCGATCCGGCGCACCTCGATCGAGAGCGGGGCGTTCTCGGGCATCACCTTACCCTCCTTCCGCACCTGCTCGGCACCGCGCTTGCCCAAAGCGATCTGATCTTTGATGCTGGGTCGGAAGGGATCCGAGACGGCCGCCGTGGTAAGGCCGACGACGAGCAGGGCCGGGAGCAAGGTTCGCTGGAGCATCTAACCCTATTAGACGAGCCGCTCCATCGGCTTGTTTCGATGCCAGAGGGACCCAGGCTCGAATCCAACTCCAGTATTCCTACCTGGACTGCCGATACTGATTGATGGAACCAGAGGGATGGACGAAGGCCCATCGGGGCGAAAAGTCTGAAAGCCTTCGGAGGATCACACTATGAAGCGGACAAACAAGCGAAAGGGTTTCACCCTCGTTGAGATTATGATCGTCGTCCTGATCATCGGCATCTTGCTGGCGATCGCGGTACCCAACTTCATCACCGCACGGCGCAACAGCCGAGCCTCGACCATCATCGCGAACCTCGAGCAGGTGGATGCAGGCAAGGAGCAGTGCGCGATGGATGAGGGCCTCACCGTGGGCGACACCTGCGGCAACATGGGCAACTACATCAAGGACTACGCCACGATGACCTGGCCCGTGACCGGCGTCTTCGCCGAGAACGTCATCGGTACCGCGCCCACGTTCCGCGGCAAGACTGCCGACGACTGGCGCACCGACAAGAGCGGCCTCTAAGCCCTCGGACTATCCGAACCACTGGGTGGGAGGTCGCTTCGGCGACTCCCGCCCATTTGGGCCTATCGCACTCCAAAACAAGATGACTACCCCGGCTCGAAACCGTAAAGCGGGCAACACGCTCATCGAAGTGATGTTCGCCGTGTTCCTCGCCCTCGTGTGTGCGATGATCTTCGCGGCGGCGATGCCGACCGCGGCATCCAGCCGCACCAAGGCGGACCACTACAACACCGCAATCTCCATCGCCGAGCGCCAACTCGAAGCCCTCAAGGGCGTGGATCCGGGCCTCAAGCCGGACCAGTTGTACGCGGCGGGGCTCATTGATTCCGTCACCCAAGTCGGGACCGACACGTGGGCCTTCACCCAGGTCGGTGCCGCCTCCAACGACAACGCGGCCAAGGTACTGACCAATGGCGTGGCGAAGATCAAGATCGAGCTCGTGGACATCGAGCTCAGGCGAGTCACAGTAACGGTGGACTGGAAGGAGCGAGGGCAGGATCGAAACGTCACCCT
>WBZR01002087.1_pt1 | contig 22039 bp, 20 predicted proteins | sample 5204231 | NCBI WGS metagenome assembly WBZR01 (sample SAMN12412403, study PRJNA552823) | activated sludge metagenome | isolation source: activated sludge from anammox sidestream of wastewater treatment plant... | place: USA: Virginia | collected 2017-08 | reverse complement strand
GTGACGGCGAGGAAATGGACGCGTTTCGGTCGTGCGCCGGGGTATCGTATTGACGGCGCACCCGCTGCTTCGGCATGGTTGAGCCGTTGCCGGGAGAGTCGTTGCCGGGAGAGTCGGGCAGCCGCGGTCCGATGCGACCGCGGCATGGCGCGACTTGCCCCCGGGCGGCAAGAGGACGTGCGAAATTGGGACATGACGAGCTCCAGGCATTGAGGTTGAGCCTCCAGGTCGCGATCTGCAGCGTCCTCGCGGGCATGCCGCTCGCCCTGGTGGTGGCCTCGGTACTGGCGCGCTGCCGGTTTCCCGGCAAGGCGCTGGTCGACGCGCTGATCCATCTGCCCCTGGTCGTTCCTCCCGTGGTGACGGGCTATCTGCTGCTGCTGTTGCTGGGGCGGCACGGGATCGTCGGTGCGTGGCTCTACGAGCAGTTCGACATCGTTTTCGCGTTTCGCTGGACGGGCGCGGTGATCGCCGCGATGGTGATGAGCTTTCCATTGATGGTTCGCCCCATACGGCTGTCGATGGAGAACGTCGACCGGCGCCTGGAAGACGCCGCGCGCACGCTCGGGGCGTCGCCGGCCCGGGTGTTTCTTTCGGTCACCCTGCCGCTGGCGATACCGGGCATCGTGGTGGCCGCCTTGCTCGGGTTCGCCCGCAGCCTCGGGGAATTCGGGGCCACCATCACGTTCGTCGGCAATATCCCGGGGGAGACGCGGACGCTTTCGAGCGCCATCTATACGTTCATGCAGACGCCCGATGGCGACAGGAGCGCGCTGAACCTGACGATGGTGTCGCTGGGCATATCGCTGCTTGCCCTGGTGGCATCGGAATACTGCGCCCGGAGGGCGCAGGCGGTGGTGCACGGCATATGACGCTGGAGGTGCAGGTACATCGGCGGCTCGGGGAATTCGAGATCGACGTGGATTTCCGCGCCGGCGCCGGGATCACCGCGCTGTTCGGGCGGTCCGGGTGCGGAAAGACCTCCATCGTCAACATGATCGCCGGGCTGCTGAAGCCGGATCGCGGCCGCATCAGCGTCGATGGCCGCGCGCTCTACGACAGCGAGCTGGGGCTCGACATTCCCGTTCACCGCCGCCGGGTCGCCTGCGTCTTCCAGGACGCGCGTCTGTTCCCGAACCTGTCGGTGCGAAAGAACCTGCTTTACGGGTTGCGCCTGGCCCCGCGCGAGGCGCGATTCACCTCGTTCGACCATGTCGTCGAGCTGCTCGGCATCGCGGCCCTGCTTGATCGCCGTCCCGGGGCGCTATCCGGCGGGGAGAGGCAGCGTGTTGCCATCGGTCGAGCGCTGCTGACCAGTCCCAGCATCCTGCTGATGGATGAACCGCTGGCCTCGCTCGACGCGCAGCGCAAGGCGGAGATCGTCCCGTACATCGAACGGCTGCGACGGGATTTCGGCCTGTCGATGGTGTACGTCAGCCATGCGGTCGAGGAAGTGTTGCGCCTGGCGGACACGGTGGTGATGCTGCAAAACGGCAGGGTGAGTGCCGTCGGGCCGCTGGAGGAGACGCTTGGACGCATCGAACTGTATCCCGTGATGGGCCGCAAGGAGGCGGGATCCATCCTCGCCGCCATCGTCATCGCGCACGACGATTCAGACGCTCTCACCACCCTGCGGTTCGACGGCGGCACGCTGCAGATTCCCCGCGTCAACCTGCCGCCTGGCACGCATCTGCGCATCCACGTCCGGGCCCGGGACGTCGCATTGGCGGTGCAACGGCCCGAGGGCATCAGCATACGCAATATTCTCCCGGGCCGCGTGACCGAGATGGCGGACAGCGCCGGCGCTTACGCCGAGGTGAAGGTCGCCATCGGCGGCTCGTCCCTGGTGTCGCGGATCACCCGACAGGCGGCGAGAGAGCTGACTGTCGCGATTGGCCACGACGTGTACGTACTGATCAAGAGCATCGCCATCGACGCGAACAGCCTCGGCATCCTGCCGCCCGCCGACTACCTGCCGCGGATCACGGCGAGTGCGCGGGCAACGACCCCTGGAGCCCGCTCCGGCGATGGCGAAGAACTGCTCGATGTGCCGCTGCATTGAGCCGTGCACGGCATGGCCGCGGTTCGGGGACCAAACGCTCATGGTCACTGTCTTCGCCGTCACGCTGCCAATGAGTCCGCGGCGGCCGAGCGCGCCTGCCGGCCGCTCCTGACCGCGATGGCGCGGCGCTTGCGGAACCAGATGATGACACCGGTGATCGACAGCGTCGCCACCGCCAGGCCGGTGATGCAGATCGCCACGCGTCCCGGCAGCCCGAGGATCTGGCCGCTGTGCAGCGGATACTGCAGCTGATGGAATATGTCGCCGGCTGACCCTGCACCCGGGAGATGTTCGCCCAGGAATTCGCCGCTCTGCCCGTCGAAATACAGCCACGCATTTCCGAGTCCCGGCGCGTGGTCCCTGCCGAAGCGCACGCCGAAAATCCCGTACAGCGGGTTGTAGAACATGCCACTCGCCGCCTCGCCCCAGCCGCGCCGGCGTGCCTGCAGTTGCGCATTTGCGACGACGCTCGCGAGCCGGATACTCGGCTCGAGCATATTCTCCTGGGCACGTTCCTCGCGGGTATCGAACGGCGACGGCGTGAGCGGCGAGACGGCGTTCACGACAGGCTCGAAGACCTCCTCGTGCAGGTTGAAGGAGACGCTGCTTACCGCGAGCATCAGCAGCAATCCCCAGAACCACAATCCGCCGGCGCGGTGCAGGTCGAAGTTGAGGCGTGCGGCGCCGGCACCGCGCTTGAGCCGCCACGCGGGTCGCCAACGCTGCCAGAGGCTTCTGCCGGCGGTGCCGCTTGTATGCATCAGCCCGTCGTCGTTCTCCGTCTTCCCGCTGGCACGCGCGGGCAGCGTCAGATAGAAGCCCAGGAAGCAGTCGATGATCCAGACCAGGCCGACGATGCCCATCAACCAGATCCCCGATTGGCCTGGCAGATGCAGGGAGTAGTGCACGGAATACAGGAACGGCAGCAGGTGCTTGCGCTCCAGGCAGCAGGCCCCCCACTGGCGCTGGCCCAGCACGGCGCCGCTCGCGGGATCGACGAACAGCTGGTCGTAACCCAGCGTGTGCGGCATGCCGCTGGTCGTATCGATGCGCGGCGCCACGCCCAGTTCCACCGCATGCCCGGCCTCGTGATCGAGCGGCAGCCAGGTGACGAACAGCCGCGGGTGATCGCGTTCGATCCGCTCCGCGAGCGCCAGCGGCGGGATCCTGTTGCCGGCCTCCGCCACTCGGAACAACTCCGGATTCAGCCACGCGTCGAGCTCGTGATGGAACGCGATGACGCTGCCGGTAAGCCCGGCGACGCTGAGGAACAGCGCCGTCGCCAGGCCGGCGTACCGGTGCAGCCGGCCGATGAGCGCGCGCATCGTCCTCGCCTCAGAAGCTGTAGGTGACGCTGCCGACCACCGTCGCGCGCGAGCCGTACCAGCAGTCGCCGCGGGACAGGCAGGAGGCGATGTAGGTCTCGTCGGTGATGTTGGTGCCGTTGAGCGCCACGCGCCAGCGACCGGTCTCGTAGGCGAGCATCGCATCGAGCAGCGTCACGGACGGCACGTCGAGCAGCCCCAGTTCGTCATGAGACTCGCCGACGTATCGCACGCCGCCGCCGACCGACAGCCCGCGGAGCACACCGGCATCGAAGCTGTAGCGCAGCCAGCCCGAGGCGACGTGCGCCGGCACCTCGGCGATGTAGCGATCGCTGCTCACGCCATCGCTGGTGCGCGCGTGGGTAAAGGAGTAGTTGGCGATGAGATCGATGTTGCGCGTGATGTTGGCATGCGCGTCCAGTTCGATGCCCCAGATGTTCGCCTCGCCGAGCTGGATGTCGTTGAACGGGTTGTTCGGATCGGGCGAGAGGCGGTTCTGCTCGGTGATGTCGTAGAGCGCCGCCGTATAGAGGCTGTTCGATCCCGTCGGCTGGTAACGCAGGCCGACCTCGACCTGCTCGCCGCGGATCGGCTGGTAGGGCTGGTTGAAAATGTCAGTAAAGGTGATCGGCGTGAACGACTGGGAGTAGCCGACGAACGGCGCGAGACCGTTGTCGAACAGATGCACCAGCCCAACGCGCCCGGTCAACGCCTCGTCTTCGGCGTTCGTACCGCCGTCGACATCGGTGGACGCCCAATCGTGGCGAAATCCGCCCGACAGTATCCATTTCTGACCGAGCCTGATCTGATCCTGGAAGTAGACGCCGACCTGCTGAATCGACGTGTCGGGTTCATGCAGTGCCACGGGTGCGGTGAAATTGCCGTAGACCGGATCGAAGAGGTCGAACGGGTTGGTATCGAAGCTGAAGCCCTGGCGGCGCTGGATGCGGTCGTGCGAATAGTCCAGTCCCACGAGCACGGTATGCCTGGTGAATCCCCACTCCCAGTCGGCCTGTACCTGGTTGTCGAGCGTCCAGGCGTCGTCCTGCTGTTCGCGTATGTACCCGAACCGGAAGACCTCGCGTTGCGCCGGATCGATGAAGGGGTTCTGCGGATTGGAGAACACGTCCGGATACAGCGTGCGGTAGTCGACGCTGCTGTGACTGTAGCGCATGTTCTGGCGGACCTTCCACATCGCGTCGAACGCGTGCTCGAACTGCCAGCCTGCTGCATCCTGGCTGTTGTCGAACCGGTCGAAATCCGGCTCGCTGGTAAAGCGTTCGGTTCCGATCTCGCCGTTCGGGTTTGGAAGCAGCGTTCCCGACCAGGGCGGGAACGCGGTGGTCACCGTTCCCGTGTCGCGTTGGATGTTCACGAGCAAGGTCAGGCTGGTACGGTCGGTCGGCTGCCACGTGAGCGACGGCGCCAGCAGCCAGCGGTCGCTCTCGGTGAAGTCGACCTGGGTCTCGCTGTCACGTCCGACGCCGATGAATCGATACAGCCAGTCCCCGTCCGTGGTCACCGGACCGGTCAGGTCGACACCGACCTGGCGGCGATCGTAGTTGCCCAGCTGAACATCGATCTCCCGATGCGCCTGCGCCTGCGGGCGCTTGGACACGACGTTGACCGTACCGCCCGTCGAGCCCTGGCCGAATAGCGCCGAACCGGGGCCGCGCAGGATCTCGACGCGCTCGATAGCGTAGGTCTCAGGACGGACATTGCTGAAGAAATCGAAGAACACGCGCATGCCGTCCTGGTACTGCGTCGGCTCGACGCCGCGTACGAACGACCAGTCGCCGCGGCTGTCGAGCCCGTAGGCATCGGAGCGCACGCCCGCGGAATAGCGCAGCACGTCCTGCAGGGTCTGCGCGCCCTGGTCCTCGATCTGCTGCTCGGTGATCACCGAGATCGACTGCGGCGTCTCCATGATCGGCGTGTCGGTCTTGGTGCCCGTGGTGCCGCGGTTGGCGGCGTAGTCCTCGGCGCGGCCGTGCGCCGTCTCCTGCGCGCCGGTCACCGTCACCGCCGGCAACGTCGTCGATGTGGATACCGCGGCCATGCCGATATCGTCGGCGTGGGCAAGGCCCGGGAACAGGATGGTGGCGATGAACGCGCCCAGACCGCCGCCAACCACGGTGTCACCCGCGCGCTGGATGGGTATCTTCACTCCTCGCGACATTTCCCTAATCTCCGTGCAGTACAGGAACGATGTGGCTGGCTGTCCGCCGGAGGCTGGATGGCTGGCGAGTTGGGGTTTGTGGGTCTGTGTGTCTGGGCGTCCTCGCGCAGTCGCTACCGCTGGCCGGGCGCCGCTCGGGTCGACATGAGTGCCTCTTGCGAGCGGCTCAATGACGAACGCGGCGGGGAACGGCGAGCGCCGCCCGCTCCTCCTGCCACGCCTCGAGACACTGCGCCGCCGCCGACAGCGTGTCGGCCAGATCGAGCAGCATCTCCCCGGTGATGCGAAGCGTCATCCGGCGCGCCACGTGCAGATGCAGGTTGCCGCAGTGGCGGCATCGGCCGACCACGCAGCCCTCGCCCTGCGCTATCAGGTCGACACTTCAATCGTCTTTCGCTTTCATCCCCACCTCGTCTGGTCTCCGTTCGGCGGCACCTCACGCAGCCGTGGGGTGATGCGCCGCGTGCCCGGGCGCCGGCGCGTTCGTGTCGGCGCGCGGACGCATCGGCGTCCGGGTTGCGGCGGCCCTGATGGCCCTGAAGGTCGGCTGGCTGCTCAGCGGGAGCCGGGTGGCTGGCGGGGACTGCGATGCGCGGAACCGGTCGCTCTACTTGGTCAGGATGAGCTTGTCCTGCCGGGTCACACGCAGGCGGTAGATCTCACCCCGGTGCTCGATGTGGACCTCGCGCCGCGCTCCGAACAGATCCGCCGGGCGGATCCGCGCAGCTGGAACCGTCGGCGTATCGCTGTCTTTGTATTCGGAATCAGTCATGGAACGGCGGCAAGTTTATAACAGAATGCGAATCGTTCGCAATAACATTCTTGTCCAATCGGACGGGCCATTCCCGCCGGCAACGTCATGCGTTGAGACCGGCGATCGCCTGGATGTCGGTACGCAGGGCGCGGATCTCGAAATCCTGCAGATAGTCGACGCAATGCGATGGATCGAAGTGGCGGCCGTCCATGAACCGGTCGGGTGCCATCGGGATCGGGTGTGCGGAGTCGGTCAGCGTCCATGGCGCGGCATGCGCGCCCTCGATCTTCACGTCGATCCCGGGCGCCTCGATGCCGATCTGCGCGGCGACCTCACGATACAGGCCGCCAAGGTAGACCGAGCCGGCGAGCGCCGCGATGTCGATCGGCTGCTCGAGCTGCCCCCAGCGGTACATCTGCGTCACGATCCACATGGCGTGCGAGCGCCAGGGGAAGGTTGCCGCCGAGGCGAAGAAGCAGCTCGGATTCACCACCGGGCGGCCAGTACGATCCGGCGCGCGATCGACCTGTTCGGCGCCCGGCAACGACGCCGCTATGAGTGCGGCGTCGACCCCGATATAGCCTGGCGCGGACAGGATCGCCGCGGCGTGCTCGCCGTTGACGGGATCGTCGAGCCAGCGCGCCGCGCGGATCAGGGCCCGGAGCAGCGCCTGGTGAGTGCGGGGATGGCGATCCGCCCACTCCTTGCTGGCCGCCAGGACTTTTTCCGGTTTCGTGCTCCAGATGTCCTGGCCGGTGACGATCGTGCGCCCGACACCCTCGGCGCGCGCCAGCAGATTCCACGGTTCGCCCACGCAGCAGCCGTCGATGGTCCCGGCCCGCAGGTTCGCCACCATCTGCGCCGGCGGCACGACGAGGAGGCGGATGTCCGTCTCCGGATCGATGCCGGCGGAAGCGAGCCAGTAGCGCAGCTCGTAGTTGTGCATCGAGAACGGGAACACCGTCGCGAAGGTCATCGGCGCACGGCCCTCCCGCCGATCGATCTCGATCACCCGCCGCAGCGCACGCGCCGACATGCGCGGATCGACCACCGCGGCGAAGTCCGCCTTCAGCATGCGCGCATACAGGGCGGTGCCGACCGTGACTGCGTTGCCGTTGATGCCTAGGCTCAACGCCGTGACCATGGGTCGGGCGAAACCGCTCAGGCCGAGTGTCGAGGCGATGGGCATCGGCGCCAGCATGTGCGCGGCATCCAGGATACCGAGCGAGACCTTGTCGCGCAGTGTCGCCCACGAGGCCTCGCGCGACAGCGCCACGTTCAGCCCCTCCACGGCGAAATAGCCCAGCTCCTGCGCGATTGCGATGGGCGCGCTGTCGGTCAGCGGGATGAACCCGAGCGTGAGACTGTGTTTCTCCAGTTTCATGATCCCCTCTTCCTGCCCGGAGGTTCCAGGAGTTCGGCGGCGGCGATCAGCGTCCGGGCGAGATCGACGATCTTGATGTTGCGGTCCATGGCCATCCTGCGCATGGCCCTGTAGGCGGCCTCCTCGTCCATGCGCGTCTGGCGCATGAGTATGCCCTTGGCCTTCTCGGTGAGCTTGCGCCCGGCAAGCGTGGACTTCGTCTGCTCGAGCTCCTCACGGATCGCCTGGAACACCTCGAAGCGTGCGAGGGCGACCTCGAGCACCGGCAGGACGCGGCTGGTCTGGAGTCCGTCCACGATGTAGGCACTGACCCCTGCGCGCACCGCCGAGCGTATGGTCGCGGCGCTGCCGTCGTCGCTGAACATCACCACCGGCCGCGGCCGCTCGCGGCTGATCGTGCGCATGTGCTCGAGGGTGTCGCGGTCGGGTGAATCGATGTCGATGAATATGACGTCCGGGGACACGGCGGCGACGTCCGCCGCGAGATCGCCGCCCGCCGCGAAACGGGCAACGATCTGGTGCCCGGCGGCGCTCAGCGCCTGCTCGACGGTATTCCTGCGCTCGGGGAGGCGGTCCACGAGCATGACGCGCTGCCGTTTGCCGGGTGTTCTCATCCGTGCCTGAAAAGGACGGGTATGCTGCCCCGCAGCATACCCGATTCCATGGCGGTTGTTACAGCACTGCGACCGGAACCGGGCACAGGGCCGGGAAGATGCCCCGGCCGAACGCCTAGCCCGCACCTCCACCGGCGGTGGCGCGTGCGAGGCTGGTCGCACCGTCGCCGGCGTCGCAGCGCGCGTACTTCGCGTCTGCCATCCGGTGCTCGCCGAGCGCCTGCTCCGCTGCCGCGTTCCACGTCATCGCGCCCCCCATTGTCCGCGGCACTGGAAAAGGCCGCGCCGATCCGGCAGGCGCCATGGCCTCGCTGCCGTCGGTCACTGTGCCGTCACGCCGTTGGGACGGGCTGCGTGCACGGACGCGGCCGTTGCGTGGCAGCCGGACTGCAAGCGCCGGACCAGATCCGCAAGCGGCTGAAAGATCTGTCGCGGGCTGCATCGGGCGACTCGCATGAGGCCTTCACGCTGCACTAAGATGGTGTCGCGCGCACTGCACCTGCGGGAGTTTGGTGCCGGGGCGGCACGACCGGGACAAGAATCGCCATGACCATCCACCTGCAGCCGATCGGCACCGTGCGCAGCGCTTTCCTGGAGGGCGGCCCCCGTGTCTCGCGGCGCGACATCACCGCCGACATCGTCGTGCGCGAGGACTACGGCGCGGCGCTGCAGGGCATCGAGGAGTGGTCGCACCTCATCGTGCTGTTCTGGATGCATGAGCTTGCCGGCAAACGCCTTCCACTCACCACGCACCCGCGGCATCGGCGCGATCTGCCGGCCGTCGGCGTGCTCGCGGCGCGCGGCCGCGAGCGGCCGAACCCCATCGGCCTGGCGGTGGTGGAACTGCTGAGGCGCGAGGCGAACGTGCTGACCGTGCGCGCGCTGGACGCCTACGACGGTTCGCCGGTCCTCGACATCAAGCCCTACGACGACTACGACGTCGTGACCGGCCTGCGCTGCCCGTCGTGGTGGAAGTCCGCCACCGGCGGAAACTGACCGGATTCCCCTGCCAGTGACCATGATCCGTTTCGAGGTGCTCGGGCAGCGGACGTCTACCACGAGTCGGCCCGCACGCGGCATCCCGACGTAATCCGCCTCGGGGATGGAGGGCGCCCCGCGTCGATCAGTGTGCGCCGCCCTCCCCGTGGTGCGCGCGCCGATGCTGCTGGCCGAGCTGCTCCAGGCTCCCGTGCAGCGCGTGCATGAAGCTGCCGCGATCGCCCGTCCAACGGATCGCCTCGCCGACGTAGACGTCGCAGAATCGCGGCACGAGCAGCGCCTCTCCCTTGGGCAGCGCCAGCCCCAGGCCGTGCAGGAACACCGGCACCACCGGCACCTCGGGATGACGCTCGGCCAGGTGCGCGATGCCGGTCTTCAGCTCGCCCATCCTCTCGGGCTCCCCGCGCGAGCCCTCCGGAAAGACGATGAGTATCTCGCCGCGCTGCAGGGCCTCGTAACAGCCGAGGAGCGGGTCGGTCCTGCGCGCCTTGCGCGCGATGGGGAGGATGCCGACGAGCCGCGTCGACACCCACGCGAGCATCCGGTTGGAGAGAAAGTAATCTGCCGCGGCGACCGGGCGCACGCGCGGGACGACCGACAGCGGAAACATCGACAGCAGCGTCAGCGTGTCGAGGTGGCTGTTGTGATTGGCCACGACGATGGCCGGCCCGCGCCTCGGCAGCCGGTCGCGGTGGCGCACATGGATGCCGATCAGCACCAGCACCACGGGCCAGGCGACCAGCACGACGAACAGTATGCGCAGCAGCGCGCTCATGACCGTCAATAGTGCAGGTAGCGCACGAAATGCAGGAACAGCGGTGCGGTGTAGGTCAGGCTGTCGAGCCGGTCGAGCACGCCGCCGTGCCCGGGCAGCATGCTGCCGCTGTCCTTCACCCCGATGTCGCGCTTGACCGCCGAGACGGTGACGTCCCCGACGAATCCGGACAGGCCAATGATGAGTCCCGCTGCGATCGACTCCCACGCCGACAGCGGCGTCAGCCAGGGCGCGAGCACCCAGGCCAGCACGGTCGTCGCCAGCACACCGCCCGCCAGGCCTTCGACTGTCTTCTTCGGGCTGACCTTCGGGATCACCTTGCGCCGGCCGAAGGTCTTGCCGCTCAAGTACTGGGCGATGTCGTTCAGCTCGGTCAGCAACACGAGATAGAGCAGCAACGCGTCGCCGCCGCCGTTGGGATTCCCCGCCGCGGGCAGGGCCATGAGATAGGCCATGTGGCTCAGGCCGAACACCGTTGTCATCAGTCCCCAGTGCAGGGTACCGGCCGCGCGCAGGAATCCCTGCGTCTCGCCGACCAGCACCATGCGCATCGCCAGGAACAGGAACGCGTAGACGGGGATGAAGATGATGAACATGCCGTACCTGGCGGTCGCGACCCAGTAGTACTGGATCGGGATCGCCAGATAGGCCCAGAACAGCACGCGATGATCGGCGCGCCGCGTCGGGATGAGAGACAGGAACTCCTTGAAGGCCAGGAAACTGACGAAGCCCAGCACGCACACCGAGACCGTGCGGTCGAAGGCGATGGCGGCGCCGAAGACCAGGACGATGCACCACCAGGTCTTCACCCTCAGCTTCAGCTCCGCGTAATCCCCCTGCGGCCGCGCCCGCGCCATCGCAGCCACGCCTGCCGATGCCAGCGCCAGCACCCCGAATATGGCGAGCAGCGCGATCCGCACGTTGCCTGGCGCCTCGAAGCTCACCGCGATTCGATCTCCTTCAGGCCGTTGCGCACGCGGTTGCCGATGGTGAGGAGCACCATCAACACGAGCGCGAGAAACACCCAGTCGATCCAGCGGCCGCAGTCGGCGCCGCCGCCGACCACCAGCGCCAGCACCCCGATCGCGAACGCCCGATCACTCTTGCCCATGGGCCCGTCATGGCGGCGCGAGGCGCCCTGCGCCGCGGCGACGATGCCTGCGACCTCCGAGCACGCGGCCAGCAGCACGAAGATGACGACCGCCGGCGAACTGACGCCGGGCAGGACGGCGAACGGAAGGTACAACGCCGCATCGGAGACGACGTCGGTCAACTCGTTCAGAAATCCGCCGAGCGCGCTGCGCATGTCGTGCTCGCGCGCGAGCATGCCGTCCACGGCGTTCATGCCCATGCGCATGAAAAGGACGAATGGCAACAGCAGCATCACCGCCGGCACCGTGCCGGCCCATCGGTAGATGACCGCCCCGCTCGCGAGCGACAGCGCGCAGGCGGCCACCGTCACCTGGTTCGCGCTTACGCCGCGGGCGGCGAGCGCGCGCACGAGCGGACGCAACAGGCCCTGGAAGGCCGGTTTCAGATTGTAGATGGAGGCCAAAGCGAATCTCCCCGCGGTCGCCGGCGCGAAAGGCGGGCTCCGCGTCCCTTCATCCCGTGTCCGGTCAGCGGCTGCCGACGCGGCCGAACTTTGTAGAAGTTTTCACGTCCGTGCAGTAAATTGTCGCACATACTCGCATTTTCTCTTCCACAAGGACATCTCCATCATGACCCATCAGTACCCAACGAGCCCGTCGCGCCGACTCTCAGCATTCGCCGTTTGGCTCGCCCTCGCGGTGGCGGCATCGGCGCCGGCGCTCGCCGCGCCCAAGGACGGCGAGAAGTTCGACAACTGGGCGATCAGGTGCGAAAAGCCGGACGCCAAGGAGAAGGAAAAAGGAGCCACCGAGGTCTGCTACGCGTTCCAGAACGTCGTGACCAAGGACGGCAACCAGCGCGTGCTCAACATCGCCGTCGGTTATGCGCCGAAGATCGCCGACCCCGTTGCGCTCATCACGCTGCCGCTGGGCATCGCCCTGCCCCCTGGCGCCGCGCTCACGATCGACGAGGACAAACCCATACAGTTTCCCATCGAGCGCTGCGAGCCGGGCGGCTGCCGCGCCGGCCTGAAGCTGGAGAAGGCATTGCTCGAGAAGCTCGACGCCGCCAAGAAGGTGCAGATCGGGTTCAGCGACGGCGCTCGCCGCCCCGTTCAGGTTCCGCTGTCGATGAAGGGGTTCAGCGCGGCTCTGAAGACTTTGAAGTAACTGCAAGCTCGTAGCGGGCGCGATCGCCGACGCGTATGCCGAGGCGATCGCAGCTCCCGCCCTTCAGCTCGATCACCGCCGAGACCGGCACGCCGGCCGAGATCGGCTCGAGCGAATGCGGCGTCGTGCGGCTGGCGACGTGCGCGATCCTCCCCTCCGTATCGACGAAAACCATGTCGAGGGGAATCAGGGTGTTCTTCATCCACATCGCCGCGACCTGCGGCGGATCGTAGATGAATATCATGCCGCCATCGGCGGGCAGTTCCTCCCTGAACATCAGGCCGCGCTCGCGCCGCTCCTCCGTATCGGCCACCTCGACGAGGAATTCGTGGCCCTGCCCGTTCGCCGACGTGACGGTGACTACCGCCGCCACGGGATCCGCATGCGCGATCGTCAGGGCAAAGGACCAAAGTGCCGCGAGCACGAGCAGCGGCAATCGCGATCGGACCGCGGGCAGCCTCATGAGTTTTCCCCTCCTGCCATTCAATGTCGCATGCCCCGCATCCGCTGCCACGCCGCCAGCGCGCGTTGGTGCGCGCCGTCACGTCGCACCATCGGCCGCGGGTAGTCTGCCCCCGGGCCGCACCCCCGCGGCGGCGAGCACATCATCCGGGGCACGCCATGTCGAGCGCAACTGCCGGTCCGGCAGCCGGGCGGGTTCCGGCGCCCGGATGAACGGCGGATAAACGGGATCGCCCGCCACGCCGGCTGCCTGCAGAGCGGGGATTTCGGCCAGGTGCGGGGCCTGGCGAAACCATGCGAGAACCGGGCTCATCGAGGTCGTGTACCGGAAACGTGGATCGCGGCTCGAGCGTTCGGCCGGAACGCCGGGAACCTTTCCTGCGAGCATACAGCCTAACGCCGTGCCGGTGGCCAAACGTATGGCTTGCGTTTAACATTGGCGCCGGTTTGCGACCTCGCAAGTCGCCATACTGAAAACACCTGGAGAGAAAGCAAAATGCACAAGTTCTTTCGATTTTCGTTCGGCGCGCTGCTGGCCCTGCCGGTGGTGGCGCTCGCTCACGGCCCCTCGCGCCAGAAGGCCGAGAAGGAAGTCGAGATCAATGCGCCGGCCGAGGCGGTGTGGAAGGCATTGAAGGGAACCTGCTCGATCGCCGACTGGCATCCCGCCGTCGCCACCTGCGAAGGCAAGGGAGAAGGCAAGGGCGCCACGCGGCTGCTGACGCTGGGCGAGGCCGGCAGCGGCAAGACCATCGATGAGGAATTCACGATGTTCGACGAGGAAAAGATGACATTCAAATACAAGATCACGAAAGTCGCCGCGGAGGTGCTGCCCGTGAACAGCTATGCGGCGCAGATGATCGTCGAGCCGGCCGGAGCCGCCAAGTCGAAGGTGATCTGGAAGGCCGGCTTCTACCGCTACTACACCCAGAACGATCCTCCCAAGGGTCAGGACGAGGAGGCCGCCAATACCGCCGTGAACGGCGTGTTCGAGGCCGGCCTGGCGGGACTGAAGAAATTCATCGAAACCGGCAGCAAGAACTGACCGGGGCTCGCCGATGCTCCGGCGCCGCTGCGCAACCAGTGGCGCCGGGTCTTCCCCCGCCTCCGCGCGTGGATGGGCGGGACTTCAGGAACCACACCCCGTGAACTGCCGTCGACTGGCCTTCCTGCTCTGCGCTGCCGCGCTACTGCAGATGCGCGGCATCGAGGCGGAGCCTTACGCCTACATCACCAACCAGGGCGCCAACAGCGTCTCGGTGATCGATCTGGCCACCGATGAGGTGCTCGACACCATCGCCGTGGGCAACAAGCCGGCCGGCGTGGCGGCGAGCAAGGCCGGCGATCGCATCTACGTCAGCAACCCGGAGAGCAAGGATGTCTCCGTGATCGATGGCGCCAGCCGCAAGGTCGTCGGCACGCTGAAGGTCGGCGAGGGCCCGCTCGGAATCGCGCTGCATCCGGACGGCGGCACCCTCTACGTCGCCGACTGGTATCTCAATTACGTCTCGGTCTTCGACACCACGACCCTGAAGCAGACGGCGACCATTCCGGTCGGCAGGTCGCCGTCGGGACTGGCGCTGGATCAGGTGGGCAAGCGCCTGTACGTCACCAATCGCGACGACGACACGCTCTCGGTCCTGGACGCGCGCACGTTCGCGCCGATCGCGCTCATCAAGACGGGCAAGGCGCCGTTCGGCGTCACCCTCACACCGGACGGCAGACGGGCATTCACCGCCAACGTACAGAGCAGCGATGTCACGATTATCGATACCGAAGCGCTGGCCGTGACCGATACGATTCCCGTGCACGAATTCCCCTACGCGGTCGCCGTCGACACGGCGCGCAACCGCATCTTCGTAACCAACCAGCACGACGACTCGGTCTCGGTGATCGACCTCGGCCTGGGCGAGGAGATCAAGCGCCTGGACGTGAGCGGCTACCCCGAGGGCATCGCGCTCGCCCCCGACGGCCGGCACGTCTACGTCGCCAACTGGTTCGCGAACGCCGTGGATGTCATCAGCACAGATACGCTGGAAATCGTCGGCAGCATTGCAGTCGGCGAAGGCTGCCGCGCCTTCGGCGAGTTCATCGCACCGCGTCCGTGATCGACGCACCGCGGGAGAATGCTGCGGCGTGATCCTCGTGCTTGAGTGCCGCGCGCCGCGCCGGCGGCCGACGGCAACGGGAAGGGAAACCCGGGGATGTACCTGACATCGCACGGCGCCCGCGCCCGCCCTCATGGCGCCGGGGAGGCCGCGGCCGCCAGGCGCGGCGGCCTGTCCGGTTTCGTGCGCGGGTTATTTTCCCGGGGCGGCTGAGCGCGAGCGTCAGCCCTGCTCGAGCAGGCGGCGCAGGTCGATGATGGCGGCGTTGGCGCGGGAGATGTAGCTCGCCATCACCAGCGAGTGGTTGGCGACGAATCCGAAGCCGGTCCCGTTCAGCACCATCGGACTCCACATCGTGTCCTGCGTCCCCTCCAGTTCACGGACGATCTGCCCGAGGCTCACCTGCGCGTTCTTCTTCGCCAGCACGGAGGCGAAATCGATCTCCGCGGCATGAAGGAAGTGGATCAGCGCCCAGGCCGTGCCGCGCGCCTCGTAGAACACGTCATCGATCTCCAGCCACGGCGTCTTCACGGCGATCACCTTGCGCTCGTCCGTGGAGCCCGCCGCGGCCACCTCGCTGCCGAGATCGACATTGATGCGCTCCTGCCCGACGCTGGCCGACAGCCGTTGCGAGAGGCTTCCGAGCCGCTTCTCCACCAGCACCAGCCAGTCGCGCAGGTTGTCGGCACGCGCGTAGAACTGCGCGTTCTGGTCGTTGTCGTCGAGCAGTCGCGTGAGGTAGCGCTGCAGCGCATCGCGGCCATCGCGGTACTCGCTCTCGCTGGAGGGCAGGATCCAGGCATCGTTCTGATAGTTGAAGCTCGGTTCGGCCTCCTGCAGGTCCTTGTCCTCGGTGGACTGCGACTGCGAGCGGCTCAGGTCGTTGCGCAGGGCCTTGGCGAGATCGCGCACCTGCACCAGCACCCCGAATTCCCAGTTGGGCATGTTGTCCATGAGCACGCCCGGCGGCATGACGTCGTTGCTGATGTAGCCGCCCGGCTTATCGAGGAGCGTGTCGACGACCTCGATGAGCGTGGAGGTCGTCACCACGCCCGGCCAGAGCCTGGACTCCTCGCCCCCGGTCTGACGCAGCGCGACCTCGCGGACGTTGAAGACGCCCGGCTCACGGCTCCAGTAGAACATGAGCACGAGGATGATCAGCACGATCCCCGTGATCGCCGCGCCGATACCGCCGGTCAGGCGCCCGCCCAGTCTCTGCCTCAGTTCAAGCCATCGCGTCGTCATCGCCGCTCCATGTCCTTCCGCCGATTTCATTGCCCCGCGGCATGATAACGCACCCGCACCTCGTTGTACGCCCAGTCCAGCCACGGCAGCAGGGCCTCGACGTCGCCAGTCGCCACCGTCGCCCCGCACCAGATGCGCAGGCCAGGCGGCGCGGCGCGATAGGCGCCTATGTCGTAGGCCACCGCCTCGCGCGCAAGGAGATCCGTCATCGCGTTCACGATTGCCCGGCGCCCGGCATCCGGCAGCGCCTGGAACCAGTCCTCCACCAGTCTCAGGCATACCGAGGTGTTCGAGCGCGTGTTCGCGCCCTGCGCGAGAAACCCGGCCCAGGCGGACGTGTCTTGCCAGCGCTCGATCGCCGCGAGGCTGCGATCGCAGCGCGCGACGAGCGCCGGCAGCCCTCCCAGGGATTCCGCCCAACCGAGCGTGTCGATCTGATCCTGCACGCACAGCATCGACGGCGTGTTGATGACGAAGCCCTCGAAGATCTCCTCCATGAGCCGGCCCCGGCGGGTCAGGCGGAACAGCTTCGGGATCGGCCAGGGCGGCGTGTAACTCTCCAGCCTTGCGACCGCGCGCGGACTCAGCGCCAGCATGCCGTGCGCCGCCTCCCCGCCCAGCACCTTCTGCCAGGACCAGGTGGCGACGTCGAGCTTCATCCACGGCAGATCGACGGCGAACGCAGCCGAGGTCGCGTCGCAGATCGTCAGTCCCTGCCGATCCTCGCCTATCCAGTCTCCGTCGGGCACGCGCACGCCGGAGGTCGTGCCGTTCCAGGTGAATACGATGTCGCGCCGGCTGTCGGCCGCCCCGAGATCGGGCAGCGCGCCGTATGCGGCCGCGAGCACCCGCACGTCCTTCAGGCGCAGATGCTGCGTGATGTCCTCCGCCCACAACTCTCCGAAACTGTCCCAGGCGAGCACGTCCACCCCGCGCGCGCCCAACAACGACCAGAGCGCGGCCTCCATCGCCCCGGTATCCGACCCCGGCACGATCGCGAGCCGGTACTCGGGCGGCAGCCGCAGCAGGGCGCGGCTGCGATCGATGACCTCCTTCAGGCGCGCCTTGCCCTCCGCCGATCGGTGCGATCGGCCGGCGAAGGTCGCGCGCAGCACATCGGTGTTCCACCCCGGGCGCTTGGCGCACGGTCCGGAGGAGAAGAAGGGTCGGCTTGGGCGTACGGAGGGCTTCATCGCGGCGCAACGGCGGATGGTCGGGCTAATGCCTGGCATTCTAGCAAGGAAGGGTGTGCCGCCGATTTGGGCCGCGTCGGCGTCGGTGTCAGAATTGGCCGCCGACGTGATTTGACCCCTCCGGGCGGACAGGCGCGTTGGATCGGGAGAAGGAATCGGAACGGGAGGTGCCATGCGTCGTCTTCAGCGGATGTGGTGGTCGGTAGCCTTGGTGCTGTGCGGGGGGGCGGCGTTGGCCGCGCCGATGCCGCCGGAGGACATCCCCTTCAGCCTCAAGCCCTGGATCAAATGGGTGCTCACCGACAACCCGCAGTTCGAATGCCCCTACCTCTACAACAATAACGGTGAGCGCCGCTGCGCATGGTCCACGCCGATGCAGGTGCACCTCGACGATCGCGGTGGCGCCTTCAGCATCGACTGGCAGGTCTATGCCGCGAGCTGGGTGAGCCTGCCCGGGGACGCGCAGCATTGGCCGCAGGACGTCGTGATCGACGGCAGTCCGGCGGTCGTCACCGATCGTGGCGGCCGTCCCGCCATCTGGATGCAGACCGGCATGGCCCAGGTGCAGGGGCGCTTCGAATGGACCGCGCTGCCCGAGTCGCTGTGGATCCCCCAGGACATCGGCATCGTCCTGCTGACGGTCAACGGTGTCGAGGTCCCCTTCCCGAACATCAACGCGGAGGGCCGGCTGTGGCTGACGCAGGGTGCGAGCGGCGGCGACGGCGACAACGAAAGCCTCACCATGCGGGTCTACCGCCTGATCACCGACGACATTCCGCTGCAGACGAGCACGCACATCGAGCTGGACGTGGCGGGGCGCGCGCGCGAGGTCGCGCTCAAGGGTGCGCTGCTGGAGGACTTCATCCCGCTCGCGCTGGACAGCGCCCTGCCTGCCCGCCTGGACCCCGACGGCACCCTGCGTCTGCAACTGCGGCCCGGGCACTGGATCGTCAGCGTCGATGCGCGCAGTCCGCGCGAGCTGACCGGACTGACACTGCCCCAGGCGGTCGAGCCCTGGCCCGACAACGAGCTGTGGTCGTTCGAGGCGCGTAATCATCTGCGGCTGGTCGACGTGCAGGGGCTTGCCGCGGTCGATCCCAACCAGACCACGTTGCCGCAGGAGTGGCGATCGTTTCCGGCCTATCGCATCGCTCCCGGCGAGACCATGCGATTGCTCGTCAATCGCCGCGGCGACCCGCAGCCGGAACCGGACAGGCTCTCGCTCGACCGCCAGCTATGGCTGGATTTCGATGGCAAGGGCTACACCTTCTCCGACAGCATCGGCGGCACCATGAGCGCCGGCTGGCGGCTCGATCTCAACGCGCCGATGCAGCTCGGACGCGTCGCCGTCGACGGCCAGCCGCAGCTCATCACGCGCGCGCAGGGCTCCGAGAACGGCGGTGTCGAGGTGCGCCGCGGCACGCTGAACCTTAATGCCGACGGCCGCTACGAGGGCGACATCCGCCACGTGCCGGCGATCGGCTGGAACCATGACTTCCAGCAGGTCAATGCCACTCTGCACCTGCCGCCCGGCTGGAAGCTCTTCAGCGTCGGCGGCGTGGACGACAAGCGTTCGACGCAGGCCTGGCTGCAGCGCTGGAGCATGCTCGACATCTTCCTGATCGGGATCGCCGCCGTCATCGTCTTCAGGCTGTGGGATCTCGGCTCCGCGCTGCTCGCCTGCGCCACCCTGACGCTGGTGTGGTTCGAGCCGGGCGCGCCGCGATATCTCTGGCTGAATCTGATCGCCGCGATAGCCCTGCTGCGCGTGCTGCCGGAGGGTCGGCTGCGCTGGCTCATCGGCGGCTACCGCACCCTCTCCGTGCTGGCCCTGATCGCGGTCATCGTTCCGTTCCTCGTGCAGCAGGTGCGCGTGGGTCTGTTCCCACAGCTCGAACAGGAATGGCGCAGCGTCGCCGTCGGACCGGAAGCCCGCGGCGGATTCGCGCCGTCGGCCGCGCCGGCGCCCGCCATGGCGCCGGAGTCCGGCGCTGCAGCCGAGGCGCCGACGGCCGACGTGGCGACGATGGCGCAGGAGGCCGTGACCAGCGAGATCGACGCCATGAAGGCCGGGGAGATGGAACGCCGGCAGCAGCTCGGGGAACTCGCCGGCAAGAGCAAACGCCGGATGCTGGACTATTCCAGCGGCGACTTCAGCTCGCAGAACTACCAGGAGATCGATCCGAAGGCCAATGTGCAGACCGGTCCGGGACTGCCGCGCTGGGACTGGACCGCGGTGCCGCTCACCTGGCACGGCACGGTGGAGAAGGATCAGCAGTTGCGCCTCATGCTGATCTCGCCCCGCCAGGAGCTGCTGCTCAATCTGCTGCGCGTGGTGCTGGTGGGGCTGCTCGCCGTCGCGTTCGTACGCGCCAGCTTTCCGGGGCTGCGCCGCATCGGCGGCAGCGCCGCGGGCGCGGCGGCCGTGGCGATCGCCTTCGTCGCCAGCCTGCAGTCGCGACCGGCGATCGCCGAGGAATACCCGACGCCGGAGCTGCTCAACGAATTGCGCGCGCGCCTCACCGCCGCCCCGGAGTGCGTGCCGAACTGCGCCCAGGCCCCGCGACTGCGCCTGAACGTGCACGACAATCAACTGCAGTTGCGCCTGGAGGTGCACGCGGTGGAGCACGTCGCCGTGCCGCTGCCGGGCGCACCGGATCACTGGCTGCCCACCGAGGTCAGCGTCGATGGCCTGCCCACCGACGCGCTGGCGCGCTCGCCGGCCGGCGAACTGTGGCTGCGTGTCGGTCCCGGCGCGCACCAGGTGGTACTGAGCGGCCCGCTGCCGCCGCGCGGCTCGGTGCAGTTGCCGATGCCGCTGACGCCGCGGCGCGTGGAGATCGAACAGGCGCCGGGCTGGCGCATCGACGGCGTGCGCGAGGACGGCACCAGCGAAGCGCAACTGGTGCTGACGCGGGCGACGGACAACGGCGACGACGCCGTAACGACGGAGGCGCAGACGCCGACGCTGCCCACGTTCGCGCGCGTCGAGCGCACGCTGCTGCTCGGGCTGGAGTGGCGCGTGCAGACGCGCATCGTGCGCCTGTCGGCGCCCGACAGCGCCATCGTGCTCGAGGTGCCGCTGCTCGCCGGTGAATCGATAACCACCGAGCAGGTGCGCGTGATCGACGGCAAGGCGCAGGTGAACCTCGCGGCGCAGGAGACGGAAACGACCTTCGATTCCGTGCTGGCAAAACGCCCGGAGATCACGCTGAAGGCACCCGACACCACCGGCTGGGTGGAGGTATGGCGCGCCGACGTGAGCCCGGTGCTGCATGCCACGATGACGGGCATACCGGTCGTGCATCATCAGAACACGCAGGGCAACTGGCTGCCGGAGTGGCGGCCGTGGCCGGGCGAATCTGTCACGCTCGCCATCGCCCGCCCGGAGGCCGTGCCCGGAAGCACCCTCACCATCGACGCCACTCGCCTGCGCTACACGCCAGGGGAGCGCACGACCGACGTCACGCTGACGCTGGACGCGCGCAGCAGCCAGGGCGGCCAGCACACCATCACACTGCCAGAGGGCGCGACACTGCAATCCGCGACCATGAACGGTGGGGCGCAGCCGATCCGTCAGCAGGATCGCCTGGTCACTCTGCCGCTGACCCCGGGCCCACAGAGTTTCGTGCTCAACTGGCGCGAGGCGCGCGGCATCGGCAACCGCTATCGCACCTCCGGGATCGATCTCGGCATTGCCAGCGTCAACGCCAGCACGCAGGTCGCGATGCCCGTCGATCGCTGGATCCTGCTCACGAGCGGTCCGCTGCTCGGGCCGGCGGTGATGTTCTGGGGCCTGCTGGTAGTCATCGTGCTGGTAGGCATCGCGCTCGCGCGCGTGCCGCTCTCGCCGCTCGGCGTGGTGTCATGGGTGCTGCTCGGCATCGGTCTGAGCCAGGTTCCCGTAGTAATGGGCTTGATCGTGGCCGGCTGGCTGCTGGCACTCGGCTGGCGCGGGCGCTGGCCGGCGGGCATGGGGAAGACCGGGTTCAATCTTGGCCAGATCGGGCTGGCGGCGTTGACGCTGGCGGCGCTGTACTGCCTGTACCAGGCGATCCGGCGCGGCCTGCTCGGCCTGCCGGAGATGCAGATCGGCGGCAACGCCTCGAGCGCCACGCAGTTGAACTGGTACCAGGATCACGCCATGGCGGCGCTGCCGGTCGCATCGATCACGTCCGTGCCGCTCATCGTCTACCACCTGCTGATGCTCGCATGGGCGCTGTGGCTGGCGTTCGCGCTGGTGGGCTGGATGCGCTGGGGCTGGAGGCAATACAGTCGCCACGGCCTGTTGCGCGAGTTTCATCCCTTCAGGCGCCGCGAGCTGCCCTCCAAGGCCTGATCCGGGGCCGACGGGCGGCCGCATCGGTACCGCGAAAAAAGCAAGGGCCTGGCGCGCGCGCCAGGTCCTCTCTCAGGGAGCATGCAGCCTCAGTTGGCGGGGGCGTTGGCGGCGCTGACCTTGACGAGATCGATGGTGAACACCAGCGTCTCGTTCGGGCCGATCGGGCCGCCGCCCTCCATCCCGTATCCGAGCTCGGGCGGCACGACGATCTCCCACTTCGAGCCCTCGGGCATCTTCTGCAGCGTCTCCTGCCAGCCCTTGATGATGCCCTTGAGCGGAAACTTCACCGGCCCGCCCTGCGCCTGCGAGGAATCGAAGACCTGGCCGTTGGCGTGT
>WBZR01002086.1_pt1 | contig 22050 bp, 23 predicted proteins | sample 5204231 | NCBI WGS metagenome assembly WBZR01 (sample SAMN12412403, study PRJNA552823) | activated sludge metagenome | isolation source: activated sludge from anammox sidestream of wastewater treatment plant... | place: USA: Virginia | collected 2017-08 | reverse complement strand
GTTCGATACGAATTCATCGCCGCGACATTCAAATGAAAATGTTCGAGATGCTTGGCTTGAGCGAAGAAGAAATAAAATCGAAGTTTGGTCACATGCTCGAAGCGTTTGAATACGGCGCGCCTCCGCACGGCGGTATGGCGCCTGGCATTGATAGATTGATCATGTTGCTCGCCAATGAACCGAACATCCGCGAAGTGATCGCCTTCCCGAAGAATCAAGCGGGACGCGATGTGATGGCGGATGCTCCGTCTGAAGTTGAGCCGAAGCAGTTGAAGGAATTGAAGATAAAGTTTGAAATAGACAATGGACGATAGACCGTAGACCATGTTTGCAAATGGTCAATCGTCTGCGGTCTATGGTCAATGAAAGGTCTTATGTCAACAATAGATACCAAAACAGTAAAACACGTCGCCAACCTGGTCCGCCTCGGAATCTCCGAAGAAGAAGCCCAAACCTTCAGCGGACAATTCTCGTCCATCATTGACTACTTCAACATGCTCAATGAAGTGGATACGGAAAATGTCATCCCCGCTTCGGATATCGCCAACGCGGAAAATGTTTTGCGCGAAGATGAGGTCAAGCCTTCGATGGACAGGGAAGAATTTTTGAATAATGTCCCGCAGTCTGAGCGCGGGTATGTGAAAGTGCCAACTGTTTTAGGAGAAGAATAAAGACTGAAACACGGAGACACCGAGTCACGGAGTTTTTAAATTCTCTGTGTTTCCGTGTCTCAGTGGTTTTCCATTTGGATTTGACAGAGAATCTATCAAACTATGTCGCTAACTAACTTAACCATCCGCGAAGCCCACGAACTTCTCACTTCCAAAAAAATCTCCTCCGTCGAATTGACTCAGGCGATACTCCAACGCATCCATGCCGTCGACTCAAAAGTCAAATCCTACGTCACCGTCACGGACGAAGTTGCTTTACAACAAGCCAAGCAAGCCGATGAGCGCATTGCCAAAAATGAAAACGTCACCCCGCTTACGGGCATTCCCTTTGCGATGAAAGATTGTATTTCGACACGGGGAGTCAAAACAACCTGCTCATCCAAGATTTTGGAAAACTACGTTCCGCAATATGACGCCACGGTTACAAATAAATTATCAAATGCTGGCGCAGTTCTCATCGGCAAAACAAACATGGACGAGTTCGGCATGGGTTCATCTTGCGAAAACTCCGCTTTCTTCAACACGCATAATCCCTGGGATTTGTCTCGCGTCCCTGGCGGTTCAAGCGGAGGCTCCGCGGCGGCGATGTCTGCAAGCCTCGCCACATTTACTATCGGCGAAGACACGGGCGGGTCAGTCCGTATGCCCGCAGGTTTTTGTAATGTCACAGGCATCAAGCCAACTTATGGACGCGTCTCGCGTTACGGATTAATTTCGCTCGTCTCATCTTTCGATTGCATCGGTCCGATGACTCGCGACGCCTACGATTGCGCGACAGTCCTCGAACACATCGCAGGTCACGATCCGCTCGACAGTACCACTTACCAATTACCAATTACCAGTTACACCAAAGACATCAACAAACCCGTCAAAGGAATGAAACTCGGCATCCCCAAAGAATATTTTGTAGCGGGCATGGAAGCGGGCGTCGAGTCCGCGCTTCAAGAATCGATTCGCACGTTTGAAAAACTCGGCATGGAGATTCACGAAGTCTCGCTCCCCCACGCCAAATACGGCTTGCCCGTTTATTATCTTTTGCTGTTCGCCGAAGCCAGTTCCAATCTCGCGCGCTTCGATGGCGCTCGTTTCGGTCTATCCGTTTCAGAAAATGCAAAAGACGTGATTGACATTTATCTACAAACTCGTCGCGCAGGATTCGGTGATGAAGTCAAACGCAGGATTATGCTTGGCGCGTACGCTCTCTCTGCGGGATATTATGACGCGTACTACTTGAAGGCGCAAAAAGTCCGCACGCTTCTTCGTCGGGACTTCGAGTTGGCTCTGTCATCCGTTAACCTTCTCCTCGCCCCGACCTGCCCCACCACCGCCTTCAAACTCGGCGAAAAGACCAGCGACCCGCTCGAAATGTACCTCTCCGATATTTACGTCGTCGCCACCAACCCCGCAGGAGTCCCTGCCTTAGCGCTACCCTCTGGCTTCTCGGACAACATGCCCGTCGGTATGCAACTCATCGGCAAGCGTTTAGATGAGCAAACCTTATTCCAAGTCGCTCACGCCTATCAACAAGTGACGGATTGGCATAAAAGGCTTCCATCCCTTTGACCATAGACCATTGACCATCGTCCATCGTCCATCGTCCATGGTCTATCGTCAACTAGCAAACTATCAAACCATGAAACTAACCTACGAACCCGTAATCGGACTTGAAATTCACGGCGAGTTACTCACCAACTCAAAAATGTTTTGCAGTTGCTCCGCCGACTATGCCTCCGCGCCTGAGCCGAATGTCAACATCTGCCCGACATGCACAGGCTTGCCTGGCGCCATGCCCACCGTCAACAAAAAAGCGACTGAACTCGCCGCGTTGGTCGGACTGGCGTTGAACTGCTCCATTAACAAGCACAACACCTTTGCAAGAAAAAATTATTATTATCCCGACTTGCCCAAAGGCTATCAAATCTCGCAATATGAATTGCCGATTGCAGAAAAGGGTTGGTTGGATGTAATAGATTCTTCCGCGCCGAGCGAAGCGGAAGCGCAGTCGAAGCGCATTCGTGTGCGCCGCGTCCACATCGAAGAAGACACTGCCAAACTCGCCCACGAAAAAAATTACGCGCTCGTAGATTTCAACCGCGCAGGTGTGCCGTTGCTTGAAATCGTCTCCGAGCCTGATATGCGTTCCGTCGAAGCCGCGTTGGATTATGCGACAAAAATCCGCGCCATTTTGCGTTATCTCGGCGTGAACTCGGGCGACATGGAAAAAGGCGTGTTGCGTTTTGAAGCCAATATTTCTGTGCGACCTATCGGCAGCGACGAACTTCGGACGCGTACTGAAATAAAAAACCTCAACAGTTTCCGCGCGCTCGTCCGCGCTTCGCAATATGAAATTGAACGCCAAATAAAAATTTATGAAGATGGCAGCGAAGTGATGCAAGAAACTCTCGGCTGGGACGATGTTCGGGGCGTGACGACCAGCCAAAGGTCAAAGGAAGATGCGCACGATTATCGCTACTTCCCCGAACCTGATCTGCCTCCGCTTCAGTTATCGGATGCGTGGATAGATTCGATTCGCAAACAATTGCCTGAATTGCCTGAAGCAAAAACCGCGCGCTTCGTTAAAGATTTTGAACTGAAACAATCTGAAGCGCGTTTTCTTACGTCCGAAAAATCATTGGCGGATTATTTTGAAAGGGTTTTATCAATATCGAAAAGCCCCGCGAAAACGATCCACTCATGGATCGCGGGCGAGTTCATGCGCTACCTGAACGATTCAGGCTTGAGCGTTGACGATGCGGCCCTCGCGCCCGAAACGCTTGCAAAATTAATTGACATGGTGACGGATAAAACCATCGGCGCAAGCGCGGGTAAAACCGTGCTGGTCGAACTCTTCAAAAACGGCGGCGACCCCGCGCAGATCGTGAAGGAAAAAAATCTCTTGCAGATGACGGATGTGAACGCCATTCAAGAGATCGTGACCAAGATTTTGAACGACAACCCCAAAGAAGTTGACGAATATAACGCGGGCAAAGAGACGTTGTTCCAGTGGTTTATGGGTCAGGTGGCGCGGGCGACGAAAGGCAAAGCCGACCCAAACACAGCGAAGGAATTGATGACGAAGGGGCTGAAAGAACGAAAGAAATAACGCGCGCCTAAAATCAACCAATCGCCCTTTTCCAAACAAATTTCTTCGTCGTTGTTTCACAGCCAATTTGAGCGCGAGTTGGAAAAACCGCCTTGCTAATCCCCCAAATATTCCCGCAACTCCCTGCTCTTCGAGGGATGCCTTAACTTCCTCAGCGCCTTAGCCTCGATCTGGCGCACGCGCTCGCGGGTCACGTCGAAGTAACGGCTGACCTCCTCCAGCGTATGCTCCCGCCCGTCCTTGATGCCGAAGCGCAGTTCCAGCACGTCCCTTTCCCGTTCGGAGAGGGATGCGAGCGCATGCAGAATCTGTTCGCGCAACATCTCCCGCGCGGCGGCGTCCATCGGCGAGAGCGCGTCCTCGTCTTCGATGAAATCGCCCAACGCGCTGGATTCGTCGTCCCCCACCGGACCTTCGAGCGAGATCGTCTCTTCGGCGGAGCGCAGGGCGCGATTCACCTTTTGGGTGGCGATCTCCAGTTTGCGCTGAAGCTCGGGGCCGACGGGGCGATTCTCAGCATGCGCGCGCAAAATAGATTGCACGTCCACCGCCGAAAGATAGCCGACTTCGAGCGCGATATCCTCGTTGGTCGGTTCACGTCCCAGCATCTGCGTGAGATGGCGTTGCGCGCGCAATATACGCGAGATGGATTCGAACAGATGAACCGGGATGCGAATCGTGCGCGCCTGCTCGGCGATGGAACGGTTGATGGACTGACGGATCCACCAGGTGGCGTATGTGCTGAATTTGAATCCGCGCCGGGGGTCGAACTTGCCGATGGCGCGAAGCAAGCCCAGGTTGCCCTCCTGAATTAAATCGAGCAATGGGATGCCGCGCCCCAAATACCGCTTTGCCACACTCACCACCAGCCGCAAATTCGCGCGCACAAGCGCCTGCCGGGCGTCGGAGGCGCGCTTGCAGGCGGATTCCATCTCCGCGGACAGATGCTCCTGCGAGGGTAAATTGCGGAAAAGCGCGCGCCGTGACGGAAACGCGTGACGAGCGCGGAGATGCTTCAACAGCCACTCGGCGTAACCGAACGGCAGCAGATACATGCTCAGGAACACGCCATAAGCGTGGCGCGCAAGGTTGTCCCACAGGTGGTTGCCCCCCCAGTGACCGTTGTCGAGATAGGCGCGCAGATAGGATGGAGAATCAAACTCCCAACCGGCATGAAGCGACTGCGCCTCCGCCAGAAGAAGCGGAAGGTTCGGCGGGTCGTATTCAAGGCGTTTGGTATCCTCGCGCAAGCGATCCCACGATGTAAGCAGTTCCGTAACGATTGAATGAAAGATCGAATCCGCCCGTTCGATTCCCTTGCGCTGTTTGATTTTTTTCAAAGCCTCGATCATGCGCTCGCCTTCGATCGTCGTCGCAAGGCGAAACTCGTTGTCCGCGCCGAGCAGTTTCACCTGCCCGATCTCGCTCAGGTATAGGCGCACCGGGTCCTCGCCCGATTCATTGGAAAGATGCTCGCGCAAGTCGAGCGGCTCTTCGAAGTCCTCCTCCTGCTGCGTCAGGAGCGATCCGTCCGGCTCGATGAATTCGTCGCCGCCGTAATCATGAAAGTCCGCCCGCCCCGTCCCCGCATGAACGGCGGGCATCCCATGGGCGTTTTGCGTTTTCATGTTTTGCTTTTCCCTCTTCGCCATTTTTCTTTGCGATGCTTTCGTTCCCGATTGCCTGGGAGACATTCGTCTTCCTTTCACAAAAATAACCGCTACGCCTGCCTCTTGGACAGTTTCGACTTTGCCTGATCTAGCCCGCGCAATAAACGCGTAAACTGAATTGTCTGCTCCTGATACAACTTCAAATTCCCGCCGCCCGCCTGTTGTTCGTCCTCCTGCATAAACCGCAATTGATCCACATTCGTCTTTGCGCGCGCGCGTCTCAGGTCCAGGAAACGCCCCAGCAGGTCTTCCAGAAGGCGCTCCTCCAACGGGTCGGTTTTTTCCTCGCGCGCCATGAGTTCGTTGATCAGCGGCGTCAACGCATCCGGCGCCTGCGAAAGGACGAACTGCCCGTGATCTTTTTCGTCCTGCCCCATCGCCTGCCTGAGAACGCCGAACAACAACTGCTGGTCAGTATACTCGAAATCCTCCGCCGCCAATGCGATCAAGCCGAATTCTTCCAGCCTGCGGTCGAGCCGATAGATCAATTCGGGTTTGCGGATCAATACGCCCAAACAATAGAAACCGATTTTTCCTCCCGGATGAGCCAACACAGAAGCGGATTCTACGCCCCGGCTTGATTCGGTCCTCCTGGACCTGCGCCTCGCCGCCGCGCCCCGGGGCTGGGCAGCCATCAACGAGCCCTCATTTACCCGAAGCATTCTCGCCAGCGTCTGGCGGTAGGTATCGCGTTCCAACGGACTCGCCAGATCGTCAATCAACGGCAGAACCTGCGCCGCGATCTCATCCTTTGTCTTTGGGTCGTTCAAATCCCGCCCGGCGGAAAGCGTCTCCATCACATGCGTCACAATCGGTTTGGCGTCCGCGATGATGCGCTTCCATTCTTCTTTATCCCGCGCCACGATCTCATCCGGGTCGAGCGCGTCGGGCAGGGTCGCCACGCGCAAATCCGCCTGCAAGCGCGACTCATTCCTCAACAAACCGCGCGCGTCGAACCCCAGTTCCCCCTCCTTGTCCATCGCGGAGCGCGCCGCCTCCAACCCGCGCAACACGGCTTTCTGCCCGGCCGCATCCGGGTCGAGAGCAAGGACAATTCTTCTCGTCAGCCTCTTCAGCAAACGCAACTGATCTTCGGTCAATGCCGTGCCCATCGGCGAGACGACGTTCTCATAGCCCGCCTGATGCAAGGCGATCACATCGAGATAGCCTTCGACAATCACCGCCTGATCCGCCGCGCGGATGGGCTTGCGCGCGCGGTCCAACCCGTAAAGAATTCTGCCCTTGGTGAAGATCGCCGTCTCGGGCGAATTGAGAAACTTGGGAATATCCGTTGGGTCCACGATGCGCGCGCCAAAGCCCGCCATCCGGCCCTGCTCGTCGCGGATCGGAATCATGATGCGGTTGCGGAACTTGTCGTAGCGCTTTCCGTCGTCGCGCTCGCTCAACAAGCCTGCGTCCATCAAATCCTGCTCGAGCCAGCCGCGCTGGGAAAAATACTTCAAGGCGTTATCGTAGCCGGGCGGGGCATATCCCAAACCGAAGGTTTCGATTGTGGCGTCGGTCAAGCCGCGCCTCTCCCGCAGATAGGCGAGCATCTCGGCGTTTGCCATCAATTGACTGCGATAGAAAATGACCGCGTCCTCCATCAATTTGCGGAGATGATCGTAGGCTTCCTTCTGTTGCGGCGTTTCGGGCTGATACTCTCTGAGTTCCACGCCGGCGCGCTCGGCAAGTTTTTGCAAAGCCTCTTTAAAGTCAACGCCCTCGCGCTTCATCACAAACTTGAAAATATCGCCGCCCTCGTTGCACTGACCGAAACAACGCCATGTGCCGGTCTCGGGCCAGATCACAAAGGCGGGCGTATGTTTGTTGTCGTGAAAGGGGCAAAAGCCGGTCATGTTTCGACCGGCTTTGCGTAATTTCACCCCCGCCTCAGAAACGAGGTCAACAATATCTATCCGGGCTTTAATTTCATCAATGGCGGACATGGCTCCCCTGAATTATACCCATTGCCCCAAAATCGAGTTGGGATTCAACGCCTAATCTTGAAAAGAGTTACAGGCTGCAGGATAACTTCAACACTTGCAACGGGTTAAGCCCATGTATTTCATAAACGAAATACCCGGAACCTTCCCACCATCTTGAAGTTACGATCACTTCAGAACAGTGACTGGAACATCAGGGCGCGGGGAATTGACTGGCATCATGGCGGGTGTCGGGAGATAATTATCAGTCTGGATGGCGGGCGCTGCCTGGGGCTCCTCCGGGTAATAATCATCCGGTGGCGCTCCACCGCCGCAAGCGCTTGCCAAGAAAACAAAGATCACCGCCCCAAATTGGATGTTCTTCATGTTGCCCTCCTAATTCAGTATACAAAAAACGGGACGGGATTTCAACCCGTCCCGCGAGGATCAGAACCCTTCGAGCTTACTCAAATCGGCGATGCCGTTCGAGAGGCTGGCAATACGTTGGAGCAAGCCGAGGCGGTTTTCCTTCACCCGCCGATCCTCCGCCATCACCAGCACCTTCTCGAAGAAAACATTGATGGCGGGGATGAGTTCGACCACGATCTCTAAGAGCTCGTTGACAGTTGACGGTTGACGGCTGGCAGTTTCTTGGATGGCTTTGAACAACGCCTTTTCTTCTGCTTCTACAAAAGCCTTTTCATCCACGTTGAAGGATTCTTTTTGATCGCGGGTAATGCGGACGCATCTCGCAAACCCGGGCAGGATCGCAGACCAGTCCGCGCGGCTCACCCACGCCGATAACTGCTTCACCGCCCGCGCCGCCGCCGCCGGGTTGGCCGCGTTGCGTTGTTCCGCCAGAACAGCCTCGACAACATCGTGTTTGTAACCCATATCCTTCAACGCCGCAGAAAGACGTCCGCCGATAAAATCCAGAATCTTTGCCTGCATCTCATCGCTGACCTCAATGGGCTGGAACTTCGCCGCCTTTTTTACCGCCGCCGCAAGGTCAAAATCCGCATCATGCTCGACGAGCGGTTGGACGACGCCGATGGCGGCCCGGCGCAACCCAAACGGATCCTTCGCGCCAGTGGGAGCCAGCCCCGCGGCGAACAAGCCAACCAGCGAGTCGATGCGGTCTGCAAGGGCCAGCACAAGCCCTTCCTTTGTCTGTGGAACAGTTTGATACTGTTCGGCCAGCGCCTTTGCCACTTCGGCGGGCTCGCCGGAACGCAGGGCATATTCCCCGCCAATGACGCCCTGAAGCGAGGTCATTTCCGTCACCATCTGAGTCGCAAGATCGGCTTTGGAGAGATAGACCGCGCGCGCATAATTTTTCACCACGGCCGCGTCCCGATAGCCGAGCATCGCCCCCGCCTCCGCGCCGAGTTTCAACATCCGATCCGATTTATCGAGCATGGAGCCGAGTTTGGCGTGAAAAGTCAGCGCAGAAAGTTTTGGGCGGTATTCCTCAAGTTTTAATTTCACATCCTCGCGGACGAAGAAGTTTGCGTCGGCAAAACGCGCGCCCAGCACATGCTCATTCCCCTCGCGGACGGTATCCATGCCGATGTCGTCTCCGTTTCGGATGGCGATAAAATGCGGTAAGAGCGTTCCAAGTTCCACGTTCCAGGTTTCAGGTTTTCCACCCGACTTGGATTTCTTCTGAACAGGGAAATAACGCTGGTGTTTCTTCATCACGGAGATGAGCACATCACGCGGCAGGGACAGATATTCCCTGTCGAAACCGCCCATGACGGCGGTGGGCATTTCAACGAGATTGGCGACTTCGTTGAGCAAGCCTTCTTCGATAATCGCTTCCCCGCCGACGAGCGATGCCGCTTCATTTATCTGCCGGACGATGGAGGCTTTGCGTTCTTCTTTATCGAGGAGGATGCCCGCTTCGCGTATCGCGTCGAAGTATTTATCGGCGGATGGGATTTTGATTTCCGGCGAGTCGTAGGGGCGCAGTCCGCGCGAGACGTTTCCGCTCATCACCCCGGCGTATTTGAACGGGATGATTTGATCCCCAAACAAGGCGACGTACCAGCGAATCGGGCGCGAGAACGAAACGCCGGAGTCGTTCCAACGCATGGACTTCTCGAATTTGACGCTCTCGATCAATTTTGGCAACGCTTCGGCAAGGACTTCGGGGGTCGGGCGTCCTTTTTGCTTGACGAGGGCAAAGACATATTTACCGCCGTCCTGTTCGCGGACTTGCAGGTCTTTGGCGTCCACGCCATTCTTTTTGGCAAAACCAATCGCCGCAGGCGTGTAGGACAAACTGGAAGTTTGTCCTACAATGGCTTTATCGGCGGGCGGACCTTTGACAAGGTCTTCGCGGTCGGGCTGATTCGGGGAGAGAGAGGCGACAGAAACAGTCAACCTGCGCGGGGTGGCAAAGACGCGGATGTCTTTGTGGTCAAGATGAAGTTCGTCAAGGAGTTGCGGGATGCGAATTCCAAGATATGCCTGGGCGGAGTCAACATCAGAGGCAGGAAGTTCTTCGACGCCGATTTCTAAAAGGAATGATGAAGGCTGAATGATGAATGATGAATTTTTGGGCGATTCCACATTCTGCATTTTGCCTTCTGCATTTTTGAGAAGCGGATACTCCAGCCCCTTCCTCTGCTCTTCATAACTTTCAGCAACTCGCTTCGCCAGTTCGCGGATACGTCTAAAAAATGCCTGGCGTTCGGCGACGGAAATCGCGCCGCGCGTATCAAGAATGTTAAATGAATGCGAACATTTCAAAACATAATCATGGGCGGGGACAATTAAACCTTGCGCCAGACAAGCATCGGCTTCGGCAGAAAAAAGGTCATACATTTTGCGAACGCGCTCGACATCGGCGACTTCAAAATAATATTTGGAATGTTCAAACTCTTCTTGACGGCGAATTTCACCATACGTTACGCCCGCGCCGTATTCTTCGTTCCAGATGGCACTGGCGTTGTTGAGCGCGATCAAAATTCTTTCAAGCCCATACGTGATTTCAATGGATACGGGGTCAAGCGCGACGCCGCCCATCTGTTGAAAATATGTGAACTGCGTAATTTCCTGACCATCCAACCAAACTTCCCAACCCAACCCCCACGCGGAGATGGCAGGCTGTTCCCAATTATCTTCCACAAAACGGATGTCGTGCTGACGCGGGTCAATGCCAAGCGCTTTGAGCGAATCAAGATACAACTCTTGCGGGTTGCCCATATCAGGTTTGAGAATCACCTGAAACTGCGTATGCAATTGAAAACGATTCGGATTCTCGCCATAGCGCCCATCGTCAGGGCGCACAGACGGCTCGACGTAGGCGACGTTCCACGGCTCGGGTCCGAGCACGCGCAGGAAGGTGGCAGGGTTCATTGTCCCTGCGCCGACCTGGGTGTAGTAGGGCTGCGTGATGAGACATCCCTTGGATGCCCAGAAGTCTTGTAGTTTGAGGATGATGGATTGGAAGGAGGAAGGCATTTTCGATTTTCGATTTACGATTTTAGTATTGTAATGTGGGGGATTATAACTGATGGGAGGAAAGGCGGTAAAATAAGGTCGGACATGAACAAAGGAGTCCAAGATGGAAATACGACATTATAAATTTGACCGTATCACCCTCGACCCCGAAATCTGTTTTGGGAAGCCTTGCATCCGCGGAATGCGGATGCCTGTCGCTTCGGTGCTTGGATATTTAAGTTCCGGCATGACGGTCGGCGATATTCTCAAGTCATACCCTGAATTGGTTGCGGAAGATATTTATCAGGCTCTGGCGTACGCTTCCTGGGCAATGGATGAAAGCGTTTTGCCCATGCCGGGAGCGGTGGCGGGATGAATTTCCTGCTCAATATGAACATTCGCCGTGAGATGATCAAATCGTTCATTTTTCCATTGACAAAATCCTGCCAATCCGTATACTGAGGGCAGTATTCGCCCCAGCGTTGTCTCTGCCGACGTTGGGAATTGTATCCGCAGGCCGCTCGAAAGGGCGGCCTTTGTTGTATAAACGGGAGAAAAAAATGAACACAACCCGAATGGCAATTTTCATTGACGGCGGTTATTTCGACGTGACCAATCGCGACGAGTGCGGCAACATGAAAATTAATTACGCCAAACTCGCCGCCAAATTGGCGGGCAATATAGAAATCCTACGGACATATTATTACAACTGCCTTCCCTACCAGCAAACCACCCCGACGCCGGAGGAGGCGAAACGGTTTTCACAGGCGCAAAAATTCCATTCAGCCTTAAAGGCGTTGCCGCGCTTCGAAGTGCGCGAGGGGATGTTGGTCTACAGGGGAAGCAATAAAAAGGGCGAGCCCATTTACGTGCAAAAAGGCATTGACATTCAAATCGGCGTGGATTTGGTTTTACTCAGCGCAAAGCAGCAAATCAGCCATGCGGTCGTTGTCGCGGGCGACAGCGACCTGATCCCAGCCCTGACCGTAGCGAAAAATGAAGGCGTTCTGATCCACCTGTACCATGGCTCGGCGCCTCACAGGAAACTTGTCGAGGTGGCGGATGAGCGGACGCGCATTACCCCGGATTTTCTGGCGGATGTTGCGTACAGTTCGTAAAGCAGGGATTATGAAAAGAAAAGCACGCGCAGGAATGCCGTAGGGTTCATCGCCCCTGCGCCGACCTGGGTGTAGTAGGGCTGGGTGACGAGATATCCCTTGGATGCCCGGAAGTCTTGTAGTTTGAGGATAATTTCTTGGAAGGAGGAAGACATTTGATTTCCGATTGTCGATTTTGGATTGATTGCGAGGGGATTATAACTGATGGTTAATGGAAGATGGAGAATGGACGGTTTGCGCCCATTCTCTATATCTTTATTATTTGCAAGGGCCAATTATTCTTCTATGGTGTTACATCCTTGGCACATCTAAAACCCGACATGTAAACAGCACTACTATAGGAATCGGGACCAGCCCAAGTACGATTGACAGCACTAGCACTTTGATCAATTGATCCGCCACGGATTAGCTTAAACAATCCACTTGAAGGTCCTTTAGGGTTGCTATTTGGCGAGTCTGAATAATATGTTTCATCATACCAATCAGCTACCCATTCCCAAGCATTACCAATCATATTCAATGCCCCATATGGGCTTGCACTATCAGCATAATTATAGACAGACGAAAGATCAAAAATATTTCCTGAAAATTTAAATCCACAGTTAGGAATATTTGCAAAGTCACAAGATGGACTTTCTTCTCCCCAAGGATATAAGCGCCCATCAGTACCGCGCGCAGCTTTCTCCCATTCAGCCTCTGTTGGCAATCGTCTGCCACCCCATTCACAGTAAGAATTAGCATCATTCCAATCAACCCTCACTATTGGAAAATCTGCATTCTTACTTTCAGAATAATAACGAGGATTATAGCCACCGTTCCATAACGGCATACCACAATAACCTGCGCTCACACAATTAGCATATTGTGAATTTGATACTTCGGTCTTATCAATCCAAAACGAGTCAAGAAAAACTTTATGAGCGGGTTGTTCGTAACTATATCCATAATCTGTCCCCATTGTGAAAATTCCTTCTGGCACATAAACCATTACCATCTCATCTTTATCAGACACTTGAGTAGAGCCAACCTCAAGAAGAGGAGTTGGTGTAAAGTTTTCGGTTGGCAAGGGTATAGGTGTAAATGTACTTACAGGAGTTGAGATTGATTTTGATGTTGCACTTGGTTCAACATTATCTTGAGCTAAGATAAGCATTTCTTGTGTTTGAGTATTTTCAGGTGTCGGCTGTGGGGTGGGAGGTGGATTATTTAATGAAAATATAAAGATTATTCCGAGAACTACAACAATAAAGCTTCCAAACCAGTAAAAGATTTGACCGCCTAGTTTTGGCTTTAATTCTACAGGCTCATCTTCATTCTTTGCAACCGTGCGAGAGATTTTTTCTTTAAGTTCTCGAACCTGTTTCTCGCGTAACTCTTTTGCTTTTCTTTCTTGTTCAGCTAGAACGGTTTCGCGTTCTTTCTTTTCACGAGCAAGGTTTTCTTCTTCAACATCCTTCTTGGAAATCTCAACCGTTGACCGTTCCAACTGCGAAGCGCGGAACTTCAGCGACTTCATCATCTTTGCATAGCCAGATTCAACCGTCAAATCCACCCATTGATAGCGGCTCAATGAAAATGGGACTTCACATTCCTCAAACTTGACGGGGATCAGGAAAATCCGTCCCTCTGGCATTTCGAGAGCTTTATCCAAGGCAAATTTGATTTCCTTTTGGATATAGCCTTCTTTATCTACTGAGTTTTTGGTCAAACAAATGATGATGGCATCCGAAGTTGCCAAGGCTTTCGGGATTTCAACTTGCCAGTCCTGCCCACCCACTAAATCTTCTTCGTCAAACCACGGTTGAATTCCACGCTTTTTCAGGTAGCGATAGAGTTCACGGACCTTGGGTTTGTCCGTGGATGCGTGGCATAGAAAGACCTTGAGGGGGCGTTTTTCCATAAGGATGAAGGATGAATGTGGAAGGATGAAGGGCTTGCCCTGTGATTACTGCGCTACCCGGAAAATTCGGAAAGAATCTTACGAATTTGTGCGGGAGATATATCCGATTGCTCCGTCTTCGAGTAAATTGTCACGAGAACAACCGCTGTTTGGGTTCTGAGGTAGTAAATCACACGATAACCGCCGCTTTTACCACGAGACACATCACTGTTGCGAATGCGGACTTTAAAAATTGTGTACCCCGTCCCCTGCACCTGATCGCCAACGAATTCTCCGCGCTGGATTTGTTCGATAATCGGCTGAACATCCGAATGAATATGAGGATACTTTTTTGCCAGCGCCCGTAAATTCCGCTTGAATTCCGGCGTGAAGGCAACCTCAATCCCCGGCTTAGGCTGCATTGATCCCGTCCCATAATTGTTCGATTGGAAGAAGTTCGTCCCTCATTGCTTCCCTCCAGCCTTGCTCAAAACTTTCGTCGGCGGGTTTGAGGGTCACGGTCTCGCGAAACAGGCGGATCATTTCCAACAAGGCGGGCAAATACTCGTCAGGAGTCTTTTCGATCTCCTGGGAGATTTTCTCTGTATAAACTGAGGGATATGCAGTCATGCTCTTACTCCTGAACAACGGCAATTATACCGCCTCACAGTTGTTCTTTGTCGAGCCATGCGTCCACGCCGTCATCCGTCAGGCGTGTATAAAGTGCGCGGACAGCGTCCCGGTCCGCGTGGGCGTCCCACAAGGGGATGATATGGCAGAGGCTTGCCCTGAGCCTGTCGAAGGGAAGACTTTGAGGGGGCGTTTGTTATCAACAGGCTTCATAGCGGATTTCCACAAGTGGGCTGAGAATCACCTGAAACTGCGTATGCAATTGAAAACGATTCGGATTCTCGCCATAGCGCCCATCGTCAGGGCGCACAGACGGCTCGACGTAGGCGACGTTCCACGGCTCGGGTCCGAGCACGCGCAGGAAGGTGGCAGGGTTCATTGTCCCTGCGCCGACCTGAGTTGTAATACGGCTGTGTGATTAAGCATCCGTGCGATGCCCAAAAGTCTTGTAGTTTGAGGATGATGGATTGGAAGGAGGAGGACATTTTAGGTTTCGAGTTTCAGGTTTCAGGTTGTGCGGGGGGGGTATAACTGATGAAAAGCAGATAGATCGTGGACGATGGAAGGCTTTTGCTTTACGACCAGAGAAGAGTTGATTTTTGTTTCAGAAAGTTTAATCCTTGCCCGGGAACTTTATACCCAAATTGGCGTCTAAATAACGTAAACAAATTTAATGGAGACAAAAATGAAACAAACAACCTTCTTCCTGCTTGCCCTGTTCGCGCTATTTGCATCCGCCTGCTCGGGCGGCAATACCTCTCTTGAAGGCGCATGGACGCTCAATTCCTACGGGCACGCCGCCAACCCCACCCCCGCCCTGCCGGGCATAGAGACCTCCATCACCTTTGACGCAGACGGAAAATTTGGCGGCACAGTCGGGTGCAACACATTCGGCGGCGACTACAAAATCAATGGCGACAAAGCGACGTTTTCGGGGGCGTTTTCCACCATGATGTACTGCCAGGAAACAGACGAACAGGAACGCGCCGTTCTATCCCTCATCTCCGAACAAACCATGACCTTCTCCGTCAGCGGCAACCAACTAACCCTGACCTCCGAAGACGGCGCATCAGTCATCATCCTGACCAAGAAATAAACGGATCAAAAGAGACCGCGAAACCTACTCGCGGTTTCTTCATGTATTGCAATTCCTCCTCGTTCGAAACGACGGTTAACCGGCTGTTCAACCCCTCTCTAAAACCCAGAGACGCGATACCAAATTTCCACATGCGCGCGGATCGTCTTAAAATGCTGAACATCCATCCCCAGGGACGGCTCCGGTTCAACCGGCGCAGAGCGCGCTTTTGCCAACGCCGGAAACTGCATCGGCGTTTCCTCGTCATAAACGCTCTCGCTCAAATCATACACGCCCAGCAACGTCACCCCCAGAGACTGCGTCATCTTTGCCGCCTTCTTCCCCGCCTTCTCCAGCATGGCCAGCGTCATCCGTTCGCGCGCGGCATCGTCGTCATATTGCCATTCCACGCGGGTCAACGCGGCATTCTTCTGCGACGCAATCGCGTCCAGCATGTCCGCAAATCTCGTCAGGTCCTCGCAGCGAATTTTCAAACGATACGAAGCGGCGGATGATTTCAAAACCGCGCCGGTGGCGGCGGAAATGTTCACGCCTTGAAGCGTGACCGCCTCCTCCCCCGCCCCAGCCTGCTTCAGCGCCTCAAGCAGTTGATTCACCTCCCTGGCTTTTTTAAACGCCTCATGTCCGCCCATCAGGGACGAACCCTTCACCGTCACATACAGGTCCGCCCGAACGGCAAAAACCTCCTCCTGATGCGACACAGAAACTTTGATGGTATCCGGCTTGTATTCCATTTATCCTATCATCCTTATCCGGCGGGTTCAAGCGCAAACTGTCAGACGGTTAATACAAAAACGAGAAGCGCCAGCCCGCACACAACCAACACCCCCACGATTACAAACAACAGCACAATGGATCTGCTCTCGCCGCTGCCTCCCTCCGCAAACGGATCCGGCCCAAAAGCCGATTCCTGCCGCGCGGTTCCGACAGCGGGGCGCGGCATGGACGACTCGATCCGATCCACCGCGCTCTTCGCCTCTCCCAACCCGACGCCGTATTCCTCGCGATAAATTTTGACCGCGTCAATTTTCCTGCCCTTGGCCAGCAAAGACCGAATCTTATCCTCCAGCACGGGATTGTCATAACTACGAACATCCGGAGGCGGCTTTGTATATTCGTTTTGGACCATCGCCTCAACCGCCTGCTTGGCTTCCTTCAATCCAACGCCGGTCGCCTCGCGATACGTTTGAATGGCATGCAGAATCTGCCCGGCTTCGATCAGCTCGTGAATCTTCTGCACATGATGAGGTTGCAAATTGTTCATGGCGCGCCTCCTGCCTTCCTTTTAGAAAACATCTGAATGGAAATCGTTCAGACTGCCGTCTCGACGCGCGAGACAGTTCGCCCACCTTCGGCTTGTCCGCAGAGGCTTTCCCTGAACCGCGTCGAAGGGAAGACTTTGAGGGGGCGTTTGTTATCAACAGGCTTCATAACGGATTTCCACAAGTGGGCTGAGAATCACAATCGCGCTGGTTGATTAAGGTTTGGCGGAAATTTGTGTTCCACAATAAATGGATTGTATCAAAAAGTTCGGCGTTGATATAAGCGCCGCTGCCTGCCGCTCGAATTTATAACGAGCCTGGTTGCCAGCGCCGTCCGCACTCATAAACCGCTGTATGCGCATAAAATAACCAAGGAATTATTGCCGCAATACGAGTGGCTGTATAATCACTCTGCATGACCTCTCAGCCGTTGATCGCGACCAAATTCCACATCCCGCCTGCGCGGGCGGACTTTGTCGCGCGTCCGCGCCTGTACGCCATGCTGGAAACAGGCTTGCGCGCGGCGTTGACGCTCATCTCCGCGCCGCCAGGGTTCGGAAAGAGCGCCCTCGTCGTGGATTGGATTCACTCGCGGGCTGAGCCGCGCCCTGCCTGGCTTGCGCTGGACGAAGGCGACGACCAGCCCGCGCTTTTCTGGCGATATTTCGTCGCCGCGCTGCAGACGCGTTACGCGGGAATTGGCGAAACCGCGCAAACGATCTTGAATGCGCCGCAACCGCCCGAACTCGAAACAATCCTCGCCGCGCTCGTCAATGAACTTGCCGCAGCGGAAGAATCCCTCGCCCTGGTCATAGACGATTATCACCTCATCCGATCCCCCGAAATTCACAACAACCTCAACTTTCTGCTCGACCACCAGCCCGCCAACTTTCATTTGATATTGCTGACGCGCGAAGACCCGCCGCTCCACCTTGCCCGCCGCCGCGCCCGCCGCCAGATGATCGAGATTCGCTCCGTTGACCTGCGCTTCAACCGCGAAGAAGCCGCCGAATTCCTCCGCGCCGCGATGGGACTGACCCTGACGACCGAACAAATCGCCGCGCTCGAAAACCGCACCGAAGGCTGGATCGTCGGCTTGCAGATGGCGGCGCTGTCCATGCGCGGGCGCGACACGCAAGCCTTTTTCGATTCGTTCACAGGCGACGACCGCCACATCGCGGACTATCTCATTGAAGAAGTCCTCGACCGCCAGACCCCAGCCACGCGGGATTTCCTGCTCCGCACCTCGATCCTCGAAAAACTCTCCGCGCCGTTGTGCGAAGCCGTGATCGGCAAATCCCCCATCGAACTCGCCGCGCTGGAACGCGCCAACCTTTTCCTCATCCCGCTCGACAACGTGCGCGTCTGGTATCGCTACCACCACCTGTTCGCAGACCTGTTGCGACAGCGTTTGCGCGGCGCGGCGTCGGCGGAAGAAATAGCCGAGTTGTATCGCTCCGCCAGCGGGTGGTGCGAAGCGAACGGCGACATCCACGCCGCGATTCGCTACGCGCGGCACATCCCTGACGAAGAACGCGTGGCGCATCTTTTGCAAACCTATGCGGGGCAGTTCTTCGCGCAAAACGAACTCGTGCAACTGACCGACTTTGCGCGCGGACTGCCCGCGTCGCTGTTGGAAAATCATCCGCGGCGGTGCATGGCAATTGCATGGGCGATGGTCGGCACGCGCCAAAACGCCGAGCCGTGGCTGGCGCGCGTCGAACGACATTTTGGCATGTCTGCCGAAGCCGCGCTCACCGACGACTCGCTCGACGACGCCCGCCGCGCCGCGCTGCTCGAAGTTCTCGTCGCCCGCCAGCCGATTATGTTCGAAGACCCCGCCCTCCGTTCGCGCGAACGATTGCTCGCCATGCAGACGCGGCTTGCGCGACTGCCCGACGATACGCCGTGCCTGTTCAATACCGTTGGGTCGCTCCGTCCCGTAGTTGGGTACAGCCTGGGCTTCGACGCGGCGAATGCGGGAGAAGTTCGGCTTGCCGCGCAATATCTCAAAGAAGCCATGACATTCTCGCGCCAAAACAACAACCAACACCTTTTGCAACTTTCAGCGGCTCTGCTTGCCAGCGTCGAACTCACTCAAGGAAAACTTCGCGCCGCGCATCGCACGCATTTACAGGCGCTTTCCGAGTCGCCGCAGGACATCTCGCCGTACGCCGCGCAAGCGCACGCGGGGCTGGGAATAATTTATTCTGAATGGGGCGAGATGGAAAAAGCGGAAAATTATTTTCAAACGGGGTTGCCGCTGGCGCGCGCCTGGAATCAGTGGGACGCGCTCTTCGCCATTGTCACGGGTCTCGCGCGCATCGCGAAACGGCGCGGCGATTCTCAAACCGCGCTTTCGCTGTTGGATGAATTCCATCCGCAGAACGAAAACCTGACGACACAGACCGAAGCCCTGCGCCGCGTCTGGACGGGCGACCCCGCTTCTTCTCTGACCTGGCTTGAGTCGAACCATCTTTCGGCTTTATCCACGCCGACGCCTTTCAACGAGTCGCTGACGCTCGATGTGACGCGCATATTCCTCTCCGCAAACCGCATGGACGACGCTTTGACGCTGGCGCAAAAAATTCTCGACTCGGCGAAGGCGGGCGGGCGGAATCACTATGTCATTCAGGCGAACATCCTGCTCGCGAAGATTTTCGCCGCGCAAGGGAAAACCGCCGACGCGCTTTCCCGCCTCGCCGAAGCCCTGCAACTTGCCGAGCCAGAAAAATATCTGTCGGCGTTTGTGGATGAGGGCGATACCGTCCGCGCGTTGCTGATGAAGATGACGGGCAACCCGCCCGCCCAGAGGGTTCTGGCGGGATTCGGCTCGGGGGCAGAGTCGCCTGAGAAGCCAGGTCAGCCGTCGGTGGGGGTTGAAGCGTTGAGCGAGCGCGAGCGCGAAGTCTTGCGTCTCGTCGCGGAGGGTTGTTCCAATCAGGACATCGCATCCCGTCTTGTCATTTCGATCACGACCGTGAAAACGCACATGGGGAATATCTTCAACAAACTGGGCGTCGCCAGCCGCACGCAAGCCATCGCGCGCGCGGAGGCGTTGGGGTTACTACCTAAACGCTGACCCTTCCTTTCGCAATCCTACCTGCAAATCCTACTTTTTGACGAAGCCGCTTTTCGATAAAGCGGCTATATTGCGTTCACATGGACACGAAACCGCTCGCGCCGCACGAACCCGCCCGTTATCGCCTGCAACTTCAGGGACGCCTCTCCGCCGCCTGGGTTGATTGGATGAGCGATGTCCGAGTGACTTATGAAGGCGAAGGGAAGTTTGCCGCCACCGTCGTCACGGGAACCGTGCGCGATCAGGCGGGCTTGTTCGGCTTGCTCAGCCACGTCCGCGACCTGGGCGCGCCGCTGATCGCCGTGGAATGGATTCGATAAAAAGGAGAAAACCATGTACAAAAATATCATCAAGATCGCATTGAAGGGGATCGCGCTGGCAATGGGCGTCGCCGTCATTGTGCTTCCCACGCTCAAGACGCTGGATGTTAAAAACGGCGTGTCCATGCTTGGCATGGGGCTGACCGCGCTGGCGCTGGCAAACTTTCAGGAGCAATGAGAAGGCGTTCCTTCCGTTGAAATCGCCGCCCGCAGGAGGTTCAATGAAACAACTCTCTTTTCCGTCCATCGCGCTAAAAACGACGGCTGTTCACACGGTCACGTACTTTATCGTCGGCGTATTGTCGTTTTTGTTTCTGGATTACGCCGCCAAATACGCCGACCCTGCCGTTTCGAACTATCTGCGCCAGACCGATCATCCACTGGTGATGGCGGGACCGTTCTTTCAAATCTTGCGCGGGTTTCTGTTCGGGCTGGCGTTTTACGCCTTGCGCGCGAGTGTTTTTCCGCATAAACACGGCTGGCTGACATTGTGGCTGACGCTGGCGATCGTCGGCATCTTCTCCCCTTTTGCCGCCGCGCCCAGTTCCATCGAAGGGATGATCTATACCGTTTTGCCGAGTTGGTTTCACATCCTGAACTTTCCCGAAATCTTCTTCCAGGCGGGTCTGCTTGCCTTTCTGACTCATTATTGGGTCAATCACCCTGAAAAGCGCTGGCTCAATTGGTCGTTGGGTATCGTAACCGCTCTCGTCGTTCTGATGTCGGTGTTGGGCGCGCTGTCCGCTTTTGGCGTATTGCCGCCTGCCAACTAGATCTGAAGGATGAATCTCGAGACGCAATCGCAATTTTGTAACTGTGTCAAGTAGTTTTCTTATGCAATTGTACGTCCGAGCAGGCTGAACTGGAGAAATTTATGACACTTGTTGAACTTATTCGACACGGCGCAATTTGGGGCGGCGTCTTTGGGATCGCTTTCTGCATCGGCGTTCTCGTCCTGGGACGAATCAACGTCGCCATGCTGGTGAACGAATATCCGCCCGATGTGCGCGCCAAATTCGGAGCGATGGACGCTTCGACTCGTCGGCAGGCGAATCGCGTCAGTCTGCCCTTTTTGATCGTCCTGGTCGCGATCGTCATTCTGGCGCTGACGTCGCTCCGCAACCAAACGGGCGAACTCGCGGCGCGCGATGTCTTCCTGGTGGCTGTGACCATGTTCCAGACGTGGAATCTGCTCGACCTGATCCTGCTGGATTGGTTTCTGCTGATGACGCTTCAGCCGCGCTTCATGATCCTGCCTGGCACGGAGGGCATGGCGGGCTATCGCGATTTCGGTTTCCACCTCCGCAAGTTTTTGAACGGCGTCATCCTGACCTTTCTCCTGAGCGGGATCGTAACCCTGATCGCTCTGGCAATAGAGTGGATCGCTTAATTCGTTGATTCAGAAGTTGCCGTCTGGCAAAAAATTGCCGACGCGCTTCGCAATAACAAAAGGAGTAAATCATGTTAATTCTAAACAACCTTTACGTCATTCTCATTCTGCGCGTCCTGCATGTGGCGGGCGGCATCGTATGGGTGGGAAGCGCGGCGCTGTACCTGCTGATGCTTGTCCCTGTGGCGCGCATCACCCAGTCCGCAGGGCAAAAGTTTCTGCAAACGCTGGCGCCGCGCCTCGGGGCGACGCTGGGGATCGTCGCTACGGTCACCGTGCTTTCGGGGGCGCTGTTGTACGCGCGCTTCTTCGCAGGCGGGATCAGTTTCATCTGGACGACGGGCGCGGGCGCGGCGTTCACCGTCGGCGCGGTCGCGGCGCTCGGCTCGTACGCGATGGGCATGGGCGTCTTCGGCAAGATGCACGCGCAGATCGGAAAACTCGAAGCGGAGATCGG
>WBZR01002085.1_pt1 | contig 22056 bp, 17 predicted proteins | sample 5204231 | NCBI WGS metagenome assembly WBZR01 (sample SAMN12412403, study PRJNA552823) | activated sludge metagenome | isolation source: activated sludge from anammox sidestream of wastewater treatment plant... | place: USA: Virginia | collected 2017-08 | reverse complement strand
CGGCAGCTGCAGGCCGAAGCGCTCGACGATGATCTGGTCCAGGCCCTGTTCGCGGAACACCATCGGCAGGCGGTAGATGTCGTCGACGTCCACGGCGGAGATGACCGCGCGCTCCTGGACGTTGGTGAACAGCGCGATCTTGCGCCGCTGCTCCGGCGGCAACGCCTGCTCCGAGCGGCACACGAGGATGTCGGGCTGGATGCCGATGGAGCGCAGCTCCTTCACCGAGTGCTGGGTGGGCTTGGTCTTGATCTCCGCCGAGGTGGCGATGTACGGCACCAGCGTCAGGTGCACGTACACCACGTGGCCATGTCCCAGGTCGACGCCGACCTGGCGGATGGCCTCGAGGAACGGCAGCGACTCGATGTCGCCCACCGTGCCGCCGATCTCGACGATGCAGATATCGGAATCCCCCGCCCCCAGCGCGATGCTGCGCTTGATCTCGTCGGTGATGTGCGGGATGACCTGCACCGTCGCCCCGAGGTAGTCGCCGCGCCGTTCCTTGGCGATGACGCTGCCGTAGATGCGGCCGGTGGTGAAGTTGCTGTGGCGGCCGGTCGTGGTGCGCACGAAGCGCTCGTAGTGGCCGAGGTCGAGGTCCGTCTCGGTGCCATCCTCGGTGACGAACACCTCGCCGTGCTGGAACGGGCTCATGGTGCCGGGATCCACGTTGAGGTACGGGTCCAGCTTCACCATGCTGACCTTCAGGCCGCGAGCCTCGAGGATGGCACCCAGGGAGGCCGAGGTAATCCCCTTGCCCAGCGAGGAGACTACGCCACCGGTCACGAACACATAGCGCGGCATCGGCAACCCATCCAGAAAAGCATGCGCCCGGCCCGGAACTCACCCGGCCCAGGCCGCTGCGACAGAGCAATCAGATGGGAGAGGAAAGGTACCAGATAGGCCCGGTGGCGACAATCGACAGGGGCGATGCCCGTCACTCGATGGCCCGGTGCCGGTCCCAGCGAACGCGCAGGCCGCGCTCGCCCGCGGCGGCAACGAATTCGTGGGCGATCCACAGGCCGGCCACTGCGACCAGATCCTCGCCGGCGTACAGCAGCGGGATGCGGTCGCGCATCCAGGGGACGACACCCCTTTCCTGCAGCAGTTTCTTCAGTTCGCGGCGATGACCCTCGCCCGCCGGCCGCAGGCGCTCGCCGCCGCGGCGCCGGCGCACCGTGAGGACGGTGCCGAGCCGTCGGGCTGCCAGCCCGCCGGAGCGCGCCCGCACCAGGCTGATGCGGCCCGCGCCACCGCAGTCGAGGCTGGTGCCAGCCCGCACCGGCAATTCCCCTGTCGGCATCGCCGCCGGCAGCGGCGGCTGGATGAACAGGCTGCCGCGATACCGCCGCAACTCCCCGCCACTCCAGGCGAGGAGCGGCTGGCGGTCGCTGCCGGCCCCCAGCAGCTGCGCGAGGCCGGTGTCCAGGCGCCGCTGCGGCGGTGTCGAGCCGGTCTCACGGCGGCACAGGTGGCGCAGCAGGTTGCGCTGCCGCGGCCCGGTCAGCTGCGCGAGCAGCGCAATCCGCACCCGGCCACCGCGCGACACGCGTCGCGCATCGGCCGCCGCCAGCTCATCCAGCAGCTGCGCCGCCTCGGCGCACAGCCGGGCACTGCGGCCGAGCGCGCTGGCGGCCGCCGGCCACCGGCCCGCCAGCAGCGGCAGGACCTGCATGCGCAGGAAATTCCGGTCCAGGCGCGGATCGATGTTGGCGGGATCCTCGACCCATTCGAGCCCCGCGGCATGGGCATAGCCACGCAGTGCTGCGCGCGGCAGCGCCAGCAGCGGCCGCAGCAGCCTGGCCTCGCCGCGCCAGCCGGCACCGGCGATGCCGGCGAGCCCGGCCGGCCCGGAACCGCGCATCAGGTTGAGCAGCAGTGTCTCCGCCTGGTCGTCCAGGTGATGCGCGGTGAGCAGCGTCTCGCCGGGATGCAGTCCCGCCAGCAGGGACTGGTAGCGCGCCTGGCGCGCCGCCGCCTCGATGCCCTCCCCGCCAGGCACCACCGTGACGGTGCAGCGGGAGAACGGCACATCCAGCGCCGCGCACAGTGCCGCACAGCGCTCGCCCCAGAGCCCGGCGTCCGCATGCAGTCCGTGGTCGATATAGACGGCGCGCAGGCCGGCGGCCGGGCGCAATCCCGCCAGCGCGTGCAGCAGCACCGAGGAATCGAGGCCACCGCTCAGGGCCACGCACAGGCCACCGCCCGGAGGAAGCGCGGCCAGCGCGGCGCGGATGGCGTCAGTGACGGCGTCCACGTCTGCCTGGCCCGCAGCCGGGGCGCATCAGCTCTCGCGGAAGCGGCCGCAGGATTGCAGCCTGGCCTGGCGTCGCTTCAGCAGCTCGGCGGTGTCGAGCAGCTCCAGGTCGCGCAGGTTGAGCAGCAGCGCGGCGCGCAGGCTCTCGGCGATGGCCGCGGGATTGCGGTGCGCACCGCCGAGCGGCTCGCGCACCACCTCGTCCACCAGGCCCAGCTCCAGCAGGCGCGGCGCGGTGATGCCCATCGCCTCCGCGGCGGACTCGGCCTTCTCGGCGCTCTTCCACAGAATGCTGGCGCAGCCCTCCGGGGAGATCACCGAATAGACCGAGTACTCCAGCATGATGACGCGGTCGGCGACGCCGATGGCCAGCGCGCCGCCGGAGCCGCCCTCGCCGATCACCGCACTGATGATCGGCGTCTTCAGCCGCGCCATCTCGAACAGGTTGCGGGCGATGGCCTCGCTCTGGCCGCGCTCCTCGGCATCGAGGCCCGGATAGGCACCCGGGGTGTCGATCAGCGTGATCACGGGCAGGCGGAAACGCTCGGCCAGCTGCATCAGCCGCAATGCCTTGCGGTAACCCTCCGGCTTCGGCATGCCGTAGTTGCGCCGCACCCGTGAGCGGGTGTCGCGGCCCTTCTGGTGACCGATGAACATCACCGGCTTGCCCTCCAGCCGGCCGAGGCCGCCGACGATGGCCGGATCATCGGCGAACATGCGCTCGCCGTGCAGCTCCTGGAAATCCGGGCTGATGACCTCCAGGTAATCCAGCGTGTAGGGCCGCAGCGGGTGGCGCGCCAGCTGCGCGACCTGCCAGGAACTGAGGCTGGCGAAGATGCTGCGCGTCAGGGCCTCGCTCTTTCCCTTGAGCCGCTCGATCTCGTCGCTGATGTTGATCTCGGAGTCATCGCCGACGAAGCGCAACTCGTCGATCTTCGCCTCGAGCTCGGCGATCGGCTGTTCGAAATCCAGGAACTTGAGGTCCATCGGCGGGCGATCCGGGAGTCTGCGCGCTGACACTATAGCGGCCCGGCCGCCGCGCACAAGCGCGGTCAGTGCAGCGGCTGGGCGGCTTCATAGACGAAGCGGAAGCCATCGCTGCCGACCAGCTCCGAGAGCCGCTCGCGCAGCTCGCGGCTCGGGCGCACCGCCCACTCCTCGCCCAGCGTCAGGCGGGCCTGGGCATCGGCGCGGCTGTAGTAGACCCAGATGCCGCACTTGCCGGGCCGGAACGGCTCCAGCGCCCGTCGGAGCCGCGTGGCATCCAGCCGCGACTCCGGGCTGCTCGCCCAGCGGATCAGCAGGCGCGTGGCGCGCGTCTCGATCACGCGGTCGATATCGATGATCTCGCGTGCGGCCAGCCGCCAGCCATCGATGAACGCGTCCCAGCGCAGCTGCCCGGTGACCACGACGATGCTGCCCGGGCTCAGGTGGTTGCGGCAGCGGTCGTAGGTCTCCGGGAACACGCTCATCTCGATGACGCCAGTGCCGTCGTCGAGTTCCACGGTGATGCGTCCGGTGCGCCGGCGCAGGCTGGCGACCAGGCCGGCCACCGTGGCATCGCGCGCCGACTGGTACTCGCTGCCGGGCGGGGGCGGCGTGGCGGCGGCCAGCGCCGCCACCGTTCCCGAGGCGAAGTGGCCGGCATCCGCGCGATACTGGTCGAAGGGATGGCCGCTCAGGTAGAGGCCGAGGCTCTCGCGCTCGGCCTCGAGTCGGCGGCCCAGGCCCCAGTCATCGATCTGCGCGACCACCTCGTCCTCCGCCGCCACGGCGCCCGCTGCCGCCTGCCCGAACAGGTCCACCTGGCCGGAATCGCGTGAACGGGCCGCCTGTTCCGCACCGCCGAGCGCGGCGGGCAACGCCGCCAGCAGGCTGGGCCGGTTGGGTCCGAGGCCATCGAAGGCGCCGGCCTTGATCAGCGCCTCGAAGGCGCGCCGGCCGATGCGCTGGCTGCCGACGCGGCGGCAGCAATCGTGCAGGCTGCGGAAGGGGCCGCCGTCGGCGCGCGCCTGCACCAGCTGCCCGGCCGCCGCCTGGCCAAGCCCCTTGATGGCGCCGAGCCCGTAGCGGATGGTCCCCGGCCCGCTGACCTGGAACGGACAGGCCGAGTGGTTGACGTGGGGAGGTTGCACGGCGAGGCCAAGGCTCTCGCACTCGCGCCTCAGCATGAGCAGCTTGTCGGTGTCGTCCATTTCGGAGGTCAGCACCGCCGCCATGAATGCCGCCGGATAATGGGTCTTGAGCCAGGCGGTCTGCCAGGACAGCAGCGCGTAGGCGGCCGAGTGCGAGCGGTTGAAGCCGTACTCGGCGAACTTCTCCATGAGGTCGAAGATCTGTGCGGCGAGCGCGGCATCCACGCCGCGCTGCGCGGCGCCCGCCTGGAACACCGAGCGCTGCTTGGCCATTTCCTCCGGCTTCTTCTTGCCCATGGCACGCCGCAGGAGATCCGCCCCGCCCAGGGTGTAGCCGGCCAGCACCTGGGCGATCTGCATCACCTGTTCCTGGTAGACGATCACGCCGTAGGTGCTGCGCAGGACCGGCTCGAGTTCCGGGTGCAGGTAGTTGACCCGCGCCCCGCCATGCTTGCGGGCGATGAAGTCGTCCACCATGCCCGACTGCAGCGGGCCCGGGCGGAACAGCGCCACCAGCGCCACCAGGTCGTCGAAGCTGTCAGGCTGGAGCTTCTTGACGAGATCGCGCATGCCGCGCGATTCCAGCTGGAACACCGCCGTGGTGCGCCCCGAGCGCAGCAGGGCGAAGGTGGCGCGGTCGTCCAGCGGGATCGTGCCGATGTCCACCACCGGCTCGCCACTGGCCAGGCGCCCCGCGTTGATGGTCTTCAGCGCCCAGTCGACGATGGTCAGGGTGCGCAGGCCGAGGAAGTCGAACTTCACCAGGCCCACGGCCTCGAGGCCGTCCTTGTCGAACTGGGTAACGGTGGCGGATTCACCCTCCACCCGGTACAACGGGGCGAAATCGGTGATCCGCGTCGGCGCGATCACCACCCCGCCGGCGTGCTTGCCGGCGTTGCGCACCAGGCCCTCGAGCTGGCGCGCCAGGTCGATGACCGCGCGGACTTCCTCGTCGCCCTCGTACAGCGCGCGCAGCTCGGCCTCACCGGCCAGCGCATCGGCGAGCTTGATCTTCGGCTCCGGCGGGATCAGCTTGGCGATGCGGTCGGTGAAGCCGTAGGGGTGGCCGAGCACGCGGCCGACATCGCGGACCACGGCGCGCGCGGCCATGGTGCCGTAGGTGATGATCTGCGACACGCGCTCGCGCCCGTAGCGGTCGGCGACGTAGTCGATGACCCGGTCGCGGCCCTCCATGCAGAAGTCGATGTCGAAGTCGGGCATCGACACGCGCTCCGGATTGAGGAAGCGCTCGAACAGCAGGCTGTGCTGGATCGGGTCGAGCTCGGTGATGCCCAGCGCGTAGGCGCACAGCGAGCCCGCGCCGGAGCCGCGTCCGGGACCGACCGGGATGCCGTTCGCCTTCGACCACTGGATGAAATCGGCGACGATGAGGAAGTAGCCGGCGAAGCCCATGCGGCAGATGACGGCCAGCTCCTGCTCCAGCCGCTCGCCATACGCCTGCTGCCGGGCGTCGTCGGCGATGCCGGTGGCCGCCATCCGCGCCTGCAGCCCGCGCCGCGCCTCCTGCAGCAGGAAATCGTTGACGTCCACGCCGCCGGGGACGTCCAGTTCCGGCATGTGCGCACCGCCCAGTTCCAGTGTCAGGCTGCAGCGGCGGGCGATTTCCACCGAATTTTCCAGTGCCTCGGGCAGGTCGGCGAACAACGTGGCCATCGCGGCGGGATCGCGCAGGTACTGCTGCTCGCTGTAGTCCCGGGCGCGGGCCGGATCGTTGAGCACCCTGCCCTGCTGGATGCACACGCGTGCCTCGTGGGCCTCGAAATCCCCCGCCTTCAGGAAGCGCACGTCGTTGCTCGCCACCACCGGGCAACCTGTCTGCGCGGCGAGGGCCACCGCCGCCGCCAGGAATTCCTCCTCCCCGGGGCGTCCGGTGCGCATCAGCTCGATGTAGAAGTCGTCGTCGAACAGCTGGCGCATGCGCGCGAGGATGGCGCCCGCCTCGTCGCTGCGCCCGCCGGCCAGCGCCGCGCCGAGGATGCCCTGGCGCCCGCCCGACAGCGCGATGAGGCCGGTCGCGCCCCCCGCCTCCAGCCACGAGGCATGCACCACCGGCAGCCCGGCTTCCTGCCCCTCGAGGTAGGAGCGCGACACCAGGCGCGCGAGGTTCGCATAGCCGGCGGCATCACGGCAAAGCAGCACCAGGCGCGCAGGCGGGCGGCCGTCATCGGCCAGTCGCAGCCAGATGTCGGTGCCGACGATGGGCTTCACGCCGGCAGCCAGCGCCGCCTTGTAGAACATGACCAGGGCGAACAGGTTGCCCTGGTCGGTCAGCGCCACCGCCGGCATGCCGGCGCGACGCACCGCCGCCAGCAGTTCGGGAATGCGCACCACGCTGTCCGACAGGGAATACTCGCTGTGCAGGTGCAGGTGGACGAAGTCCGCGCTCATGGTCCCGCCCCGGACCTGGCAGCCGCGCGCACCGGCGCGTAGCTCAGCCGATGCGCCGCGCAGGGCCCGAGGCGCAGCAGCGCATCGCGGTGCCCGGCGGTGGGATAGCCCTTGTGGCGCGCGAAGCCGTAGCCCGGATGCGCGGCGTCCAGATCGAGCATCTCGGCATCGCGCGCCACCTTCGCGAGGATGGATGCGGCGGCGATGGCCGGGCAGGAGCGGTCGCCACCGACCACGGTCCGCACCGGGCCGCCGAAACCGGCGAAGCGCGGCGCACGATTGCCGTCCACGGCGATGTCCAGCGGCGGCACGCCGAGCCCCGCCACGGCCCGCTGCATGGCGAGGAACGTCGCCTCGAGGATGTTGAGGCGGTCGATCTCCTCCACGGTCGCCCGGCCCAGCGCCCAGCCGAGGGCTTGCGCGTGGATGCGCGCGACGAGGCGCTCACGCTGCGCTGCCGACAGCAGTTTCGAATCGCGCACGCCCTCGATCACCTGGCCCGGCGCCAGCACCACCACCGCGGCCACCACGGCACCGGCGAGCGGGCCACGTCCCGCCTCGTCCACGCCAGCGGTACCGGCTGGTGCCGGAGCCGGAGCATCGGGGCCATCGCGGTGAGCAATCATGGGAGCGGATTATAGGGATGAAGCGCCACACCGGCCCTCAGCGCCGGCCCGCCACCTCCAGTGTGGCGCGGGCAGCGAGCGCGCTGGCATCGCGGCGCAATTCGCGGTGCTGGGCGGCGAAACGCGCCGCCAGTGCCGCCTGCCGCTGCGGCGAACGCAGGATCGCCGCGAGTTCCTCGGCCAGGCGCGGGCCCGTGACCTGCGCCTGCAGCAGCTCCGGCACCAGGGCCTCGCCAGCAAGGAGATTGGGCAGCGCGAAATGCTTCACCTTGACCAGCCGCAGGGTCCGGGCCAGCCAGTAGGTGAGCGGCGAGAAGCAGTAGGCCACCACCATGGGCCGGCCGACCAGTGCCGCTTCGAGCGTCGCGGTACCCGAGGCCAGCAGCAGGCCATCGCTGGCGGCCATGACTTCGCGGGCGCGACCGTCCACGAGCTTCACCGGCGGGGCTCCCGCATGGTGCGCGAGCCCGGCCTCGAAGGCGGCGCGCACCTCGGCACCCGCCATCGGCGCGATGAACTGCATGCCCGGCCAGTCCCTGGCGAGGATCGCGGCGGCATCGAGGAACGGCGTCCCGAGGCGCGTCACCTCGCCGAGCCGGCTGCCCGGCAGGAGCCCGACGACCGGGCCGGCACCGAGCCCGAGCGCGCGCCGTGCGGCCTCGCGATCGCTCTCCATGGGTATCTGGTCGGCGAGCGGATGGCCGACGAAGCTCGCGGGCACCCCTGCCGCCCCGAGGAACGGCGCCTCGAACGGCAGCAGGCACAGCACCCGGTCGCAGGCTTCGCGCAGCAGCCGCACCCGGCCGGGACGCCAGGCCCAGACGCTGGGCGACACATAGTGCACGGTGCGGATGCCGGCGCGCCGCAGCACCGGCTCGATGCGCAGGTTGAAATCCGGGGCATCGATGCCGACGTAGACATCCGGCGGCTCGGCGAGCAGGCGTCGCAGCAGCGCGCGCCTCAGGCGCAGCAGCCGTGGCAGGTGCCGCAGCACCTCGGCGAGGCCCATCACCGCGAGCTCTCCCGCCGCAAACCAGGCCTCGCAGCCGGCGGCCTGCATGGCGGGACCGGCGACCCCGGCGAAGCGCGCCTCGGGGCACAGCCGGCGCAAGGCGCCGATCAACCCGGCGCCCAGCTGGTCGCCCGAGGCTTCACCGGCAACGATGACGATGCGCATGGCGGCCGGCGCTGCCGGTCCACGGGCTAGCGGACAATGCTGCGTTCCGAGCGGTCGAGGAACTCGACGATGGCGCGCACCTCGGGCTGGCTTGCCGCCAGCGCGGCGAGCTGCTCGCGCGCCTCCACCAGCCGCAGCCCGGAGCGGTAGAGGATGCGGTAGGCCTCCTTGAGGTTGCGCAGCTGCTCGGGCCCGAAACCACGCCGCTTCAGCCCCTCCTGGTTGATGCCGCGCGGTTCGGGCGGGTGGCCGGCCACCATCATGAAGGGCAGCACGTCGCGGGTGACGCCGGAGAGTCCACCGACGAAGGCATGGGCGCCGATGCGGCAGAACTGGTGCACGGCGCAGAAGCCGCTGAGGATCACGTGGTCCTCGACATGCACATGCCCGGCCAGCGTGGCGTTGTTGGACATGATGACGTCGTTGCCGACCTGGCAGTCGTGGGCGATGTGGGTGTAGGACATCAGCCAGTTGTCGTTGCCGACACGGGTGACGCCCGCATCCTGGGCGGTGCCGCGGTTGATGGTGCAGTACTCGCGGATGGTGTTGCGGTCGCCGATCTCCAGGCGCGTGTCCTCGCCGGCGAATTTCTTGTCCTGCGGGTCATCGCCGATCGAGGCGAACTGGAAGATGCGGTTGCCGGCACCGAGCGTGGTCGGCCCCCTGATGACCACGTGGGGGCCGATCACCGAACCGGCGCCGATGCGCACCCGCGGGCCGATGACGCTGTAGGGACCGACGCTGACGTCATGCGCCAGCTCGGCTGCGGGGTCGATGATTGCGGTCTCGTGGATCATGTCCTGGTCTTCTTCCGGCCTGGCTCGCGCAGGCTGCCCTCCAGCTGGCGCAGGCGCCGCGCCAGCTGGTCCAGCTGGCCGAAGCGCACGGCATTCTTGCGCCATTGCCGGGCCTCGTCCGCGGGAATGGCGCCGCTGTACAGGCCGGGCCTGCCGATCGAGTTGGTGACCTTGGCGCCGCCGCTGATGACGACGTCGTCGGCGACGACGATGTGTCCGGCGAAGCCGCAATGGCCGCCGATGATGCAGCGTGCACCGATGCGGGTGCTGCCGGAGATGCCGGTCATGGCGGCGATGGCCGTATGGCTGCCGATGCTGACGTTGTGCCCGACCTGGATGTGGTTGTCGAGGCGGACGCCGTCACCGATCGAGGTGTCCTCGATCGCGCCGCGGTCGATGGTGGTGCAGGCGCCGATGCTGACATCGTCGCCGATCACCACGCTGCCCAGCTGCGGCACCCGCGTCCAGGCGCCGCCCGGGCCGCGGGCGTTGCCGAAGCCGTCCGAGCCGATCACCGCACCGGGATGGACCAGGCAGCGGCGTCCGATGCGGACCCGCTCGCAGAGCACCACCGCGGCCATGATGCGCGTGTCATCGCCGATGGCACAGCCGGCGCCGATCACGGCGTTGGCGCCGATGACCACCCTGGCGCCGACCACCGCATCCTCGCCGATCACCGCGCCGGCATCGACCTGCGTGCCCGCACCGAGGCGTGCCGACTCCGCGACGCGGGCACCGGCGGCCACGCCCGGCCGGGGCGGCGGCAGCGGATGCAGGTCCGCGGCCAGCCGCGCGTAGGCGAGATAGGGATTGCTGCTGACGAGGCAGGCCGTGGGACAGGCGGCGGCCGACTCCGCATCGAGCACCACGGCACTGGCGCGGGTGCCGGCGAGTTGCGCGCGATACCGGGGGTTGGCGAGGAAAGCCAGCGCCCCGGGTCCGGCCGCTGCCAGGGTGGCCACGTGGTCCACGGTGACGTCCGGGTCGCCGTGCAGTTCGCAACCATGCCGCACGGCGAGCGCTGCCAGGGTCATGCCCACGTCAGCTCCATCGGTCCCGGTTCCTGCGCAGGCCGCCCCGCGGCCCGCGCTTCAAGGCTTGGCCGGAGCGCCAGGCTTGCCCTTGTAGGACGCCTGCACGCTGCTGAGGATCTGCGCGGTCAGGTCGAGGGCCTGGGTCGCATAGATCACGCCGTCGCCGATGACCAGGTCGTAGCCGCGCTGCTTGGCGAACGCCTGCACTTCCTGCAGCAGGTCGCGCTGCAGCTTGCCGAGTTCCTCGTTGCGCCGCACGTTGAGGTCTTCCTGGAACGCGTTGAAGCGCCGGCCCAGTTCGCGCTCGTCGTCGCGGAACTTGCTCTCGGCATTGCGCCGCTCCTCCGCGCCCATCACCGCGCCATCCTTCTGCAGCTTGGCCTGCCGGTCCTTCAGCTCGTTCTGCTTGGCGACCAGGTCGCGCTGGCGCGGCGCGAACTCGTCCTCCAGCGCCTTGAGCGTCGCCTGCGCCTGCGGTGATTCCTTGATCAGGCGGGCGAAGTCCACCACGCCGACCTTCAGGGGTGCCGCCGCCTGCGCCGCTGCCAGGCCGGGCGCCAGCATGGCCAGGGCCAGCAGTGCCAGGAACGGGGTTGAGCATCGCTTCATTGGTGCTGATCCTCTTTGACTGTGCGAGTACTAGAATGCGCCGCCGATCGAGAACTGGAACTGTTCGGTATCGTCCCCGTAGGAGAGGGCCGTCGGGTCCTTGGCATTGAGCGGGAAGCCGTAGCTGAAGCGGAACAGGCCCAGCGGTGCCAGCCACTGCGCCGAAATGCCCACCGACTGCTTCAGGTTGCCCAGGTCGAAATTGTAATCGATCGGCACGGTGTTGTTCGGGTATGGCGCGGTGAAGGTCACATTGCCGCTGGAGAACACGTTGCCCACGTCGTAGAACAGGGTCAGGCGCGAGCGGGAACGCCACTTCTCCGGGATCGGCAGGATGATTTCAGTCTGGGCAGCGACCAGCATGTTGCCGCCGTAGGGGTTGCCGAAGCTGTCGCGCGGCCCGAGGTAGTTCTCCCGGTAGCCGCGCACCGTATCCGGGCCGCCCGCGAAGAAGTTCTTGAAGGGAACGATGGCCGTGGTATCGCCGAAGCTGTCGCCGAAGCCGAGGTCGACGTTCACCGCCAGCGTGAAGTACTGGCTCATGGGGAAGTACTGCACGCCGTTGTAGTTGAGCGTGTAGTATTCGACGTCGGTTCCCGGCACGGTGGTCGACAGCGTCAGCCGATGGCGCGCCCCGCGATCGGCGAACAGCGCGCGGTTGCGGCTGTCGTAGACCCAGCCCGCGACCAGGTCGAAGGTCATGAAGTTGGTGCCGTAGACCTCGGCGCCGCCACTGACCTTCTCGGCGAAGCTGCTGCCGTTGTTCTGCACCCACTCCTTGGCCTGGGCGCTGCTGTAGGAATCCGCCAGCAGGTTCGACTCCTGCCAGCTGACGCCGAAGATCAGCCGCTGGAACTCGGTGATGGGATAGCCATACTCCACCGACAGCGCCGCCGTCTCGGTGGAGAAATCCGACGCGCCCGAGGTGTACTGGGTGATGTCCCGGTACGAGAGGCTGATGGTCCGGCTCACCTCGTCGATGGTGGTGTACGGGTCGGTGTGCGACAGGCTGTAGATGGTCCGGTACTCGCCCGAGTTGACGTCGGCCGCGACGCGGTTGCCGGTGCCGAAAACGTTGGTGTGCACGAAGCTGCCGTTGAGCATGAAGCCCTGCGAACCGGAATAGCCGATGCCGCCGCCGAACTGGCCGGGCAGGCCCTCCTTGATATTGAAGTCGATGTCCACCAGGTCGGGCGTGCCTGGCACCGGGTTGGTGCTCGATTCCACCTTCTCGATGTACGGCAGGCGCTGCAGGCGCACCTTGGAGCGCTCCAGGCGGCTGTTGGACAGGTAGCCGCTCTCGAACTGCCGCACCTCGCGCCGCAGCACCTCGTCGTTGATGCTGCTGGTGCCGGTGAAATTCACACGCCGCACATAGACGCGGTTCTTCGGCTCGACGTACAGGGTGATCGATGCCGTCTTGTCCACCTTGTTGAGTTCCGGCACGGGTTCGACGCTGGCGAAGGCGTAGCCCTCCTCGCCGAGGCGCAGGCGGATCAGGTCGGCGCTCTGCGTGATGGTGCGCTGGGAATAGATCTGGCCGGGCTTGACCAGCACGTAGGGATTGAGTTCCTGCTCCTGCAGGATCAGCTCGCCCGCCAGCTTCACGTTGGCAACCTTGTAGCGCTCGCCCTCGGTGAGGTTGACGGTGATGAAGATGTCCTTCTTGTCCGGCGACAGCGCAACCTGGGTGGAGTCGATGCGGAAGTCGGCGAAGCCCTGGTCCATGTAGAAGGAGCGCAGCGTCTCCAGGTCGCCCTGCAGCGACTCCCTCGAGTAACGGTCGTCCTGGCGGATGAACGACAGCCAGTTGGGCATCTTCAGCTGGAACTGCTCGAGGATCTCCTCATCGTCGAAGCTGTGGTTGCCGACGATGTTGATCTGCCGGATCCGCGCACGGTCGCCCTCGACGATCTTGATGGCGATCCTGACCTTGTTGTCCGGCAGGTCCTCGACCTCGGTCGTCACCCGGGCGGCGTACTTGCCCCGGCTGAAGTACTGGTCGGTGAGCGACTGCTCGACCTCGTCGAGCACCGAGCGGTTGAAGATGCGGCCAGCCTTCAGGCCGATCTTCGACAGCGACTCGGTGAGGTCCTCGGTCTTGATGTCCTTGTTGCCGGTGATGCTGAAGCTCTCGATGGAGGGCCGCTCCGCCACGGCGATCACCAGCGTGCCGTTGTCCCAGCGCAGCTCCACGTCCTTGAAGAAGCCGGTGGCGTAGACCGCCCGCAGCGCCTCCTGCATGCGCTGGCGGTCCAGCTTGTCGCCGATATTGACGGGCAGGTAGTTGAACACCGTGCCCTCGGAGATGCGCTGCAGGCCCTCGACGCGGATGTCCTTGACCACCATGTCCGCCGCCGTGGCAGCGAACGACGCGGCAAGCAGCAGGAGGCAGGCAAACCAGCGGCGCACGCGGCCGGGCTGGCGGAGTCCATCGGCAGGCATGGTCACGGAGTCAGCCGAGCAGTCGCGTGATGTCGTTGTAGAAGGCGAAGCTCATCATCAGCAGCAGCAGGAAGATGCCCAGCTGCTGGCCGATGACCTGCGAACGCTCGGAGAGCGGCGAGCCCTTGGCGAACTCGATCAGCTGGTAGGCGATCTGGCCACCGTCCAGCATCGGCACCGGCAACAGGTTGAGGATGCCGAGGCTCAGGCTCACCACAGCCAGGAATCCCAGGAAAGGCGACAGGCCGATGCTGGCGCTGTAGCCGGCGTACTGCGCGATGTTGATCGGCCCGCTGATGTTCTTCACCGAGACATCGCCGGTGACCATGCGCGCGATCATGCGCAGGGTCAGGCTGGACATTTCCCAGGTCCGCGACAGCGCGGCGCCCGCCGCGGCCACCGGACCGTAGCGCTCCACCGAGCGCATGCCGTCATAGAGGCCCGGCGGCAGCTGCGGCGAGGCGCCGATGCGGCCGACCTTGCCGTCCGGCGTGCTCGCCTCCGCCACCTCGAGGCGGATCCCGAGGGTGGCACCGTCGCGGCGCACCTCGGCGAGGATCGTGCTGCCCGGACGCGCGCGCACGTACTCGACCCAGTCGGGCCAGCTGCCGATCGGCTGGCCATCGGCGCTGAGCACGCGGTCGCCGGCGCGCAGGCCGGCGCGCTCGGCGGTGCCGCCCGGCACGGTCTCGCCGATCACCGGCGGCAGCGTCGGTACCCATGCGCTGAAGCCGAGCCCCGGGAACAGCCGCCCCGGTTCGGTCAGCTCTGCGGAACGCCCCGAGGCGTCCAGCGTGACCAGCCGCTCGCCGCCCGATTCCTGGCGCACCCGCAGGCTGATGCGACCGCCATCGAGCAGGCTGTCCAGCATCTCCACCACCGCGCCCTCCCAGGTGGCCGCCGTCTCGCCGCCCACCTGCAGGATCTCGTCGCCTGGCTCCAGGCCCGCTCGCGCGGCGATGGAGCCGGGCGTCACCTCGCCGACCACCGGCCGGACTCCCGGCACGCCGATCATGAACATGGCCCAGTAGGCGACGATGGCGAAGACGAAATTGAGCGCGGGGCCGGCGGCGAGGATGATGATCCGTGAGGCAACGGGCTGGCGATTGAAGGCGCGGTGCTGCTCCGCCAGCGCCACCGGGCAGTCACGCTCGTCGAGCAGCTTGACGTAGCCGCCGAAAGGAATGGCGGACAGGCAGTACTCGGTGCGGTCGGCACCGGCACGCCGCAGCCACACCGGGCGGCCGAAGCCGACGGAAAAGCGCAGCACGCGCACGCCGAGCAGGCGCGCGGCGATGAAGTGGCCGAACTCGTGGACGGCGACCAGGATGCCGATCGCGACCAGGAATGAAACCGCCGATGTGAAAATGCTCATAGGCCTGCCAGCGCACCCGGGTTGCCTGCCGCATGACAGCGCCCCGACCGTGCGCAGGCGCCGGCCGCGGCGGGAGCGGCGCGCCATGATCTCAAGCCCGGCGACCCGGTTGCAACCGGCGGCGCGATCATGCTCCCAGCCAGCCCAGCCAGCCCGCTTCGAGCAGGAACAGCGGTGCCGCCGCCGTCACGCTGTCGATGCGATCGAGGATGCCGCCATGGCCCGGGAACAGGTTGCCGCTGTCCTTCAGGCCGGCATTGCGCTTGAACATGCTGACGGTGAGATCGCCGACGATGGATATGGCGCCGACGCTGAGGCCCAGCGCCGCAGCGGGGCCTGGCGGATGGCCGAGGACGACAGCGCCAGCAACCGCCGCCACGCTGGCGCAGGCGAGCCCGCCGAGCACGCCTTCCCAGGTCTTGCCCGGGCTGACGCGGGGCGCGAGCTTCACCCGGCCCAGGCGCCGGCCGGCGAAGTAGGCGCCGATATCCGCCGCCCAGACGATGGCCAGCACCAGCAGCAGCAGCATCCGGCCGTTGACGGCGGTGTACAGCAACGCCACCAGGCATATCCAGGCGGGAATCAGCACCAGCAGCCCGCAGACGGCGGCCACCGCGGGCCGGATGGACACCGGGAAGCGCAGGATCAGCGCGAAGGCGGCCAGCCACCAGAGCATGGCGCAGGCGGCGATCAGCGTCACCGGCAGCGTCGTGGACATCAGGGCCCGGGTTGCCACCAGCAGCAGCGCCACCAGCGCCACGCCCGCGAGCCGCGGCGCCATCGCGACCAGGCCGAGGAAGCCCGACCACTCCCAGGCCGCGCCCAGCACGAACAGGCCGATCAGTGCCAGCCCGAATGCCTTGGGCAGCAGCAGGAATGCCGGCAACAGCACGGCGAACAGCGCGCCGGCGGTGAGGATGCGTTGCGACAGGGGGTCCAGCGCCATCGTGACTGCAGAGGGAACCGGACGCGACCCGTCGACGGGCCCCGTCAGTCCGCCAGGGCCTCGCGCTGGCCGCCGATCCGGCCGAAGCGGCGCTGCCGCTGCCGGAAGAAGTCCATCGCCTGCGACAGCTCTGCCGGACCGAAGTCGGGCCACAGCAGGTCGGTGAAGTAGATCTCCGTGTAGGCCAGGTCCCAGAGCAGGAAGTTGCTGACGCGCTGCTCGCCGCCGGTGCGGATCAGCAGGTCGGGTGGCGGCAATCCCGCCAGCGACAGGTGGCGGCCCAGCAGCGTCTCGTCGATGTCCTGCGGGTCGAGGTCACCCGAACGCACCTTGGCAGCCACGCGGCGTGCGGCCTGCACGATATCCCAGCGGCCGCCGTAGGACACGGCGAGCACCAGGGTCATGCGGGAGTTGCCTGCGGTCTTCGCCTCGGCGTCGGCGACGCGCTTGCGCAGGATCTCGGGCAACTGTTCGCGGGCGCCGATGAAGCGCAGCTGGAAACCGTTGGCGTGCAGTTCATCGACCTCGCGCTGCAGGACCTCGACAAACAGCCGCATCAGGCTGTTGACCTCTTCCGGCGGCCGCTGCCAGTTCTCGCTGCTGAAGGCGAACAGCGTCAGGACCTCGACGCCCGCTTCCGCACAGGCCCTGGTCACCGCGCGGGCGGCGCGCACCCCGGCGCGATGGCCGGCGTGGCGCGGCTTGCCGTGGGCCGAGGCCCAGCGGCCGTTGCCATCCATGATGAGGGCGACGTGGCGCGGCGGGCCCTGCGGCGGGTCGCCGCCTTGTATTGCCTGGGAACTCATCCGGCTTTATTCAGGACTTGCAGAAATATTCATACCTGCATGATTTCTTTCTGCTTATCCTCTGAAATCTTGTCGATCTGGCCGACGTGGCGGTCGGTGAGTTCCTGGATGGACTGCTGCGCCTTGCGCTCCTCATCCTCGGTGACCTCCCGCTCCTTGAGCAATTCCTTGAGGTCGGCCATGACGTCCCGGCGCACGTTGCGCACGGCCACCCGGGCCTGCTCGGCCTCGCGGCTGATGTGTTTGGCGAGGTCGCGCCGGCGCTCCTCGGTCAGGGCCGGCAAGGGCACGCGGATGACGGTACCTGCCGTCACCGGATTGAGCCCGAGGTCGGCATTCATGATCGCCTTCTCGATGACCTGCACCATCTTCGGCTCCCAGGGCGTCACGCTCAGGGTGCGGGCATCCTCCACCGCGACGTTGGCAGCCTGGTTCAGCGGCACGTGGCTGCCATAGTAGTCGACCTGGATGTGTTCAAGCAGGCTGGTGTGGGCGCGCCCAGTGCGCAGCTTCTTCAGCACCTGGCCAAATGCAGCCACGGCCTTGGCCATGCGCTGCTCGGCGTCTTTCCTGATGTCTGCAATCATCATCGACTCCCTGTGGTCCGCCCCGCGCGGCGCGTCTTCAGTTCTCGCTGACCAGCGTACCCACCGACTCGCCGCAAGCCACGCGCACCAGGGCTCCCGGAACATTGAGGTCGAACACACGGATCGGCAGGTGGTTGTCACGGCACATGACCACCGCCGTGGTGTCCATGACATCGAGCCGGTCGGCCAGCACCTTGTCATAGGACAGTCGCTCGTAGCGTGACGCGCCGCGGTCCTTCATCGGGTCCGCAGTATAGATGCCATCGACCTTGGTGGCCTTGATGAGCACGTCCGCGCCGATCTCGATGGCGCGCAGGGCCGCCGCGGTGTCCGTGGTGAAGAACGGGTTGCCGGTGCCGGCGGCGAGGATCACCACGCGGCCCTTCTCCAGGTGGCGGATGGCCCGCCGGCGGATATAGTCCTCGCAGACCTCGTGGATCTGCAGCGCCGACATCACCCTGGCGTAGGCCCCGGCCCGCTCCAGCGCGTCCTGCAGGGCGAGCGCGTTGATCACCGTGGCCAGCATGCCCATGTGGTCGCCGGTGACTCGATCCATGCCCGCCCGGGCCAGGCCTGCACCGCGGAAGATGTTGCCGCCGCCGATCACCACGCCGAGCTGGATGCCCATGCGGGTGAGCTCGGTGAGCTCCCCGGCGATGCGTGCGAGCATGTGCGGGTCGATGCCATAGTCCTCGTTGCCGAGCAGCGCCTCGCCGCTGAGCTTGAGGAGGATGCGGTCGAACTTCTTCTGCGGTTCGCTCATGTTGCCTGCCGGTGCATGACCCAAAAAGAACCCCGCGCAGGCGGGGTCGTGGATGTTCCGCGATGGCCGTGACGCACGCCCTGCCCCGGCTCCGGCCATGGGGCGGCCGCCACCCGGCTGCACCCTTCGTCAGGCATGGGCTTCGAGCTGCGCGCGCACTTCCTCGGCGAAGTTCGCCGCCTTCTTCTCGATGCCCTCACCCACCTCCAGGCGCACGAAGCGCTTGACCGAGGCCTTGCGGCTCTGGACCAGCTTGCCGACGCTGGTATCGGGATCCTTGACGAAGGGCTGGCCGAGCAGGGTGACCTCGTTGAGGAACTTGCGCAGGCGCCCCTCCACCATCTTGGCGACGATCTCGGGCGGCTTGCCCTCGTTGCCCGCCTGCTCGGTGAGGATGCGCCGCTCGCGCTCCAGCACCTCGGCCGGGACCTCGTCGGGCGACACGCATTGCGGGCGGCTGGCGGCAACATGCATGGCCAGGTCCCGGCGCAGCTCCTCATCGCCGCCCACGACATCCACCAGCACGCCGATGCGCGTGCCGTGCAGGTAGCTGCCCAGCTGTCCGGTGGCGGCCAGGCGCTCGAAGCGCCGCACGGCGATGTTCTCGCCGATCTTGGCCACCAGTTCCTTGCGCAGGTCCTCGAGCGTGCCGCCGGTGGCTCGCGGCAGCTGCATCAGTGCCTCGACATCGGCCGGTGCGCGAGCCAGGGCGAGGGCAGCGGCCTCTCCGGCAAAAGCCAGGAAACTGGCGTCACGCGCCACGAAGTCGGTTTCGCAGTTGACTTCCATGATGACGCCGCCACGCCCATCCGCGGCCTGCGCCAGCTCGATGCGACCTTCGGCGGCGACACGGCTCGCCTTCTTGTCCGCCTTGGCCTGGCCGCGCGTGCGCAGGATCTCCAGGGCCGATTCGATATCGCCCTTGGCCTCAACGAGCGCGCTCTTGCACTCCATCATGCCGGCGCCGGTGCGCTCGCGCAGTTCCTTCACGGTGCTGGCCGCAATGCTCATGCCGATTCTCCAGGCTGTCGTCGGATACCCGCCACTGCTGGCGGCTAGCCGCCTTGACTATTCCTTGTTCTCGTCGCCGGCCGCCGTTGCGGCATCATCCCCGCCGGCTGCCGCTGCAGCCTTGGCCCGCGGGCGCCGCGCACCCTTGGCCACTTCCGGCGCCCTGGCGCCGCGCGTCGTCTTGCGGGCCGGCGCGGCCCGGCGGCCGCCGGGCTGCGACCTGGGCTTGCCTTCGGCATCCAGTTCGACGAACTCGTCCTCGCCGGCCGGCAACGCCGGCACGGACACGCGCCCCTCGAGCACCGCGTCGGCCAGGCCGACGGCATAGAGCTCGGCGGCGCGCATGGCGTCATCATTGCCGGGAATCACGTAATCGACTTCGTCCGGCGAGCAATTGGTATCGACCACGCCCACCACCGGGATGCCGAGGACGCGGGCCTCGTGCACGGCGATGCTTTCGTGGCCGACATCGATGACGAAGATGGCGTCCGGCAGGCTGGCCAGGCTCTTGATGCCGCCGAGGCTGCGCTCCAGCTTGGCCTGCTCGCGCTTCAGCGTCAGCACTTCCTTCTTGGTCAGCCGCTCGATCGAGCCGTCGGCCTGCATCTGCTGCAGCTCCTCCAGGCGCTTGATCGACTGCTTGATGGTCTTGAAGTTGGTGAGCATGCCGCCGAGCCAGCGATGGCTGACGTAGGGCATGCCGCAACGCTCGGCCTGGGCCCTGACCGAATCGCGTGCCGAGCGCTTGGTGCCGACGAAGAGGATCGTGCCGCCATCGGCCGCCAGGTTCCTCGCGAAGGCACAGGCCTTGTGGAACAGCGGGACGGTGTGCTCGAGGTTGATGATGTGGATGTTGTTGCGGGCGCCGAAGATGAAGGGCGCCATCTTGGGGTTCCAGTACCGGGTCTGGTGTCCGAAGTGAACACCGGCCTCCAGCATCTGGCGCATGCTGACTTCTGCCACGTTTGCTCCTTGGTCGGGTTGGGCCTCCATGTGTCCCGTAGCGGCAACCTGCTCATGCTGAGCCAGGCACCCGGCCGTACGTGCCGACACATGTGTGGATTTCGTTGCCTGCAAGGCGCGCGCTTTATACCATAACCGTCATCCAGCAACAACGCGCCGGGTGCTGGTACCCGGTGCCGGCCGCCAGCCGGCGGTCCCAGCGCCGTTGCCACCCGGAGCCGTCCCTGCCATGAAACGCCCAGATCCCGCCAGCCCGCGCCCGGCCGTGGCGCAATCGCTGCCGCCACGCGGCCCAGGACCAGCCTCGATGAGCACAAGCATCAAGACGCCCGGGGAACAGGAACTCATGCGTGTGGCCGGGCGCCTCACCGCAGACGTCCTCGACATGATCGCTCCGCACGTCCAGCCCGGGGTCAGCACCGGGGAGCTCGACCGCATCTGCCACGAGTTCATCGTTGGCGTGCAGCAGGCGATTCCCGCGCCACTGAACTACCGTGGCTTCCCCAGGTCGATCTGCACCTCGGTGAACCACGTCGTGTGCCACGGCATCCCCGGCGACCGGGTGCTGCGCCAGGGCGACATCGTCAACATCGACGTCACGGTCATCAAGGATGGCTACCACGGCGACAGCAGCCGCATGTTCGCGGTGGGCAAGCCGACGGTGCAGGGCGCACGCATCATGCAAGTGGCATTCGATGCCATGTGGGCCGGCATCCGCACGGTACGTGCGGGCGCGCGCCTCGGCGATATCGGCCATGCGGTGCAGACCTGCACCGAATCGCAGGGCTGCTCGGTGGTGCGCGAGTACTGCGGGCACGGCATTGGCCGCGGCTTCCACGAGGACCCGCAGGTGCTGCACTACGGCCGGCCCGGCACGGGCATGGAACTGCGCGAAGGCATGACCTTCACCATCGAGCCCATGGTCAATGCCGGGGAGCGCGGCGTGCGCCTGTTGCCGGACGGCTGGACCGTGGTCACCAGGGACCACTCGCTGTCGGCGCAATGGGAGCACACCGTGCTGGTGACGGCCAACGGCTGCGAGGTACTGACCCTGGGAGCCGCGGACCGTCCATGAGCACACCGGCCCGGGTTGCCAGCGACGCCGGCGCCATTCCGCCACAACTGGCCGCGGCCGCCGAAGCAGGCAGACGCTTTCTCACTGCCGGCGGCAGCGCCCTCGACTGGGCCGGCATCGATGCCGGCCTGGCCGCGGCCAGCGGCACCGTGGCCGGCATCCGCGAAGTCCTGCAGGCGGCCAATGGTGCGCTGATCAACCGCTTCCTGGCCGGAGAGTCGGCCACGCAGCTGGTGGCGGACCAGACGATGGTCGTCGACCGGGTGATCCGCTCCGCCTGGGAACACAGCTGCGGGCCGCAGCTGGCCGACACGGTGCTGGCGGCGGTCGGCGGCTACGGCCGCGCGGAACTCCACCCCTGCTCCGACGTGGACCTGCTGGTGCTGCTGCCGGATCAGGAGCAACGTGACGTGCGAGAGCCCGTCTCGGCCTTCCTCGCGCTGCTCTGGGACATCGGCCTGCAGGTGGGCCACAGCACGCGCACCGTGGAGCAATGCCGGGACGAGAGCTGCCGCGACCTCACCACCGCCACCACGCTGATGGAGGCGCGCCGCCTGCTGGGCCCGGAGGAACTCTTCCGGCAGATGGAAGCGGCCTGCGCCCCGCCGGCGGTCTGGCCGGCGCGCAGCTTCTTCGAGGCCAAGCTGAAGGAACAGCAGGCCCGCCATGCCCGCTACGACGACACGGCCTACAACCTCGAGCCCAACATCAAGGGCAGCCCCGGGGGACTGCGCGACATCAACATGATCGTCTGGGTCGCGCGCCGCCATTTCGGCACGGGTGACCTCGAGACGCTGGTGTCACACCGGTTCCTGACACCCGGTCAGCTGCGGGTGCTGCGCCAGGGGCGCGACTTCATCTGGCGCGTGCGCTTCGCACTGCATGCCCTCACCGGCCGCAAGGAGGACCGGCTGCTGTTCGACTTCCAGGCGAGGATCGCGCAGATCTTCGGCTACCAGGACGCGACCTACATGCTCGCGGTTGAGCAGCTCATGCAGCGCTACTACCGCACGGTGATGGACCTGAGCCGCCTGAACGAGA
>WBZR01002084.1_pt1 | contig 22058 bp, 19 predicted proteins | sample 5204231 | NCBI WGS metagenome assembly WBZR01 (sample SAMN12412403, study PRJNA552823) | activated sludge metagenome | isolation source: activated sludge from anammox sidestream of wastewater treatment plant... | place: USA: Virginia | collected 2017-08 | reverse complement strand
CTTCAACTGGCGCAGCTTGCCCTGAAACGCCGGCCGGTTCTTATTGTTGAGGTCGCGCAGCGCCTCGGCGGCACTATCGACGGCGCTCTCGAACTCCGCCCGGGTGCACGTCGCGGGCTCGGACGCCTCCTGGGCGGCTGCGGGGCGGACGACGGGCGTGCCGATCACGAGCCCAACGATCGCGGCGGCCCCCACCAGACCGCTCCTCCCTGCCGCGCCGCGCGATGATTTCATGCTCCGCCCCATGGTGCTGTCCTACCGGGGCATCCGGCCCGAGGCAAGCCGCACCCCCGGGCCCCTTGCGCGGCGATCGGAATTTTTCCGTATCGGTGTGGTCTAGAGCGTCTTGCGATCCGATGGAATCGGAACGGACGCTCTAGGTTTTTGATTGGTCGCATTTTCTTGCGACGAACCGGCCTCCGCTTCGTCGGAAAATGCTCTAGCGGAACGAGGGGCCGAACTTGTTCGAGCGTGGGAAGCCTTTGGGGGCGAGGTGGCCGGCCTGGGCGCGGCCCCCGACCCACTCGCGGAGCTCCGGCCATTCAAGCGTGAAGGTGCGGCCCGCGCTATCGAGCCAGGTCAGGCCCTCCTTCCTGTGGAAGACGCGGGCGTCCGCCAGCGCACCGTCCTTGAACCGCTGCAGGATAGTGCCCTTGCCGCGGGTCATCTCGTTGACCTCCTCCAGCTTGAACACCAGCATCTTGCGATTCTCGCCGACGGTCGCGACGTGGTCGCCGTCCACCGGCACGCAGATGCGGGCCTCCTCGTCGGCGGCGACGTTCAGGATCTGCTTGCCCTTGCGGGTGGCGGCGATCACCTCGTCCTCGGGCACGACGAAACCGTAGCCGCCGGTGCTCGCGACCAGGAGCTTGCGGCCCGGCTGGTGGACGAAGCATTCCGTGAAGTCGTGGTTCTCCTCGAGATCGACCATGAGGCGCACCGGCTCGCCATGGCCGCGGCCGCCGGGGAGCTGGCTCGCATCGAGAGTGAAGAAGCGGCCGTTGGTGGCGAAGAGCACCAGCTTGTCGGTGGTCTGCGCCTTCACCGCGCACCTCAGGCTGTCGCCCTGCTTGAAATCGAGCTTGGACAGATCATCCTGGTGGCCCTTCAACGCCCGGATCCAGCCCTTGTCTGAGAGGATGATGGTGATCGGCTCGCGCTCGACGAGGACGGCATCGAGCTCGACGTCGATCTCGGGCGCGTCGGCGAACGACGTGCGGCGGCGGCCGAGCGCCGTTTTCTTCGAGTAGCGCTCGCGGGTGGCGCGCACCTCGTCCGAGATGCGCTCCCATTGCAGATCATCCGAATTCAGGAGCTGCTTCAGCTCGCGCCTCTCCTTGGAGAGCTTATCGTGCTCGGCCCTGATCTCGACCTCCTCGAGCTTCGACAAACTCTTGAGGCGCAGGTTCAGGATGGCGTCGGCCTGGACCTCGGAAAGCTTGAAGCGGGCGATGAGGGTCGCCTTGGGATCGTCCTCGAAGCGGACGATGCGGATCACCTCGTCGATGTTGAGATAGGCGATCAGGTAGCCGTCGAGCACCTCCAGGCGGTGCTCGATCTTCTTCAAGCGGTACTCGGAGCGGCGCACCAGCACCTCCAAGCGGTGCTCCAGCCACTGCTTCAGCACGTCGCGCAGGGAGAGCACGTTGGGGATCTGGCCCGCCGAGAGCACGTTCATGTTGAGGCCGAAGCGGACCTCGAGCTCGGTCAGGCGGAACAGGCTTTCCATCAGCAGCACGGGATCGACCGTGCGGCTCTTGGGCTCCAGGATCAGGCGCACCGCGTCGGCGGATTCGTCGCGCACGTCGCCGAGCAGCGGCAGCTTCTTCTCCGTCAGCAACTCGGCGATCTTCTCGATGAGCTTGGCCTTCTGCACCTGGTAGGGGATCTCGGTGACGACGATCTGATAGCCGCCGCGGCCGGTCTCCTCGCGCTCCCACCTGGCGCGCAGGCGGAAGCCGCCGCGGCCGGTCCTGTAGGCTTCGAGGATGCTGTCGCGCGGCTCGACCAGCACGCCGCCGGTGGGGAAATCCGGGCCGGGGATCATCTCGGCCAGTTTCTCGATGGTCGCGTTCGGATGCTTGATGAGGTGCAGCAGCGCCGCCGAGAGCTCGTCGACGTTGTGGGGGGGAATGTTGGTCGCCATGCCGACGGCGATGCCGGCCGAGCCGTTGGCCAGCAGGTTCGGGAAGGCCGCCGGCAGCACCGAGGGCTCCTGCTCGCGCCCGTCGTAGTTCGGACGGAAAGCGACGGTGTCCTCGTCGATGCCCTCCAGGAGATCGGCCGCGACGGGCGTGAGGCGCGCCTCCGTATAGCGGTCGGCGGCCGGGTTGTCGCCGTCGATATTGCCGAAGTTGCCCTGCCCGTCGACGAGCGGATAGCGCACGGCGAAGTCCTGCGCGAGGCGCGCCAGCGCGTCATAGATCGCCTGGTTGCCGTGCGGGTGGAAGTTGCCCATCGTCTCGCCGACGATCTTGGCGCACTTGCGGTAGCCCTTGTCGGGATCGAGGCCGAGCTCGCGCATGGCGTAGAGGATGCGCCGATGCACGGGCTTCAGCCCGTCACGCACGTCGGGCAGCGCGCGGTGCATGATGGTCGAGAGGGCGTAAGCCAGATAGCGCTCCTCGAGCGCATCCTTGAGCAGAACGGGCTCGATGGGTCCGGCGGCCGGAAGAATCGGTTTGTCTCTCATGGCGTCTCGATACTGCCGCGACAGGCCCGCCTCAAGTGCGGCAGGGTTACGCGTGCGTTGGCAATCGTCTCACGATCCCTCGATCCCTCGATCCCGAAGCCCGCTCCCGCGCGTCGTCCATAGCACGGGCACACTCCGGAACCGGACCCATGAGTTGCAGCATCCACAGGTGGTTGGCCTTTATGCCTTGAAACGGCCTCCGTGCAAGGCTCCGCCGCCTTGTCTTTGCCGCCGTCGACGGCGATTTTTGCCGCGCACGCCCTTGCCAGCTCTGGATGCCATGCCCGCCGTCCTCCCCGATACCCCCGTCGTCGAAAGCGCGATCATCGCCTTCACCAACGCCTACCGTGAGCGCCAGAAGCTCGGCACGCTCACGGCCAACCCCGCCCTCACCAAGGCCGCGCGCGCCTATGCCGCCTATCTGGCGAAGAGCGGGCAGTTCTCGCACACGGCGGATGGCCGCCAGGCCGGCGACCGCATCACGTCGGCCGGGTACGCGTGGTGCCAGGTCGGCGAGAACCTCGCCATGCACCTCGACAGCCGCGGCTTCGAGGCCCGCGCGCTCGCCGGAAAGTCGGTCGAAGGCTGGATCAACTCGCCGCCCCATCGCGCCAACCTCGTCGCACCCGCCATGACGGAGATCGGCGTCGGGGTCGCGCGGGCGCCCGGCAAGGATCCCAAATTCATCTCCGTGCAGCTCTTTGCGCGCCCTCAATCGCTCAAGGTCGAATTCCAGATCTCGAACACGACGCGCGAGCCTGTCAGCTACTCGTTCGGCGGCAAGGCGCACGAGATCAAGCCACGCTTCGCGATCACGCACACCTCCTGCGCGCCGGGGGAGATCTCCTTCGACAGCTTCGGCGGCGGGCTTTGGCCGAAAGCGCTCGCCATGCGCTACGAGGCACAGGACGGGCTCGTCTACAAGCTCGAGCCGGATGCGACGGGCGGCGTGCGCGTCGCCGTCTCGCCGCGCGAGCGGGTGAGGTGAGGGTCAGAGTCATACGTGTCTGGATGCCGGCCTGCGCCGGCATGACGGAAATTTGAGCAGTCGGCCGCACTGCACCCCGCGTCACCCCGGCGGAGGCCGGGGTCCAGACACGCCACAGTTTTTTGCGACCAACAAGAGATACGTTAGGACGCGTGGCCGGTATGATCGAGGCGTTGCAAGGACGTCAGCAGGCGCGCGCGCGCCTCGGACATCTCCTCGCCGCGAGGGCGGAAGACACGCGCGTCCAGAAAATGACCGGTGAGCGCAAAGGCGCTCTCCAGATCGCCCGGCGCGAGGGAGGCCTTGCGTCCGGGCAGCAGGAAGGGCGGCAGCGCGAGGAGCCGGTCGCGATAGGGCTCGCCGGCGGACGCGGAGACGGCCCGGCCGGTGCGCGGCGAGACATAGACGAGGTCGTCGTTGACGCCGGTCGCGGCGCATTGCGTGAGATCGAGACCGACGCCCAGCTCGTCGAGCAAGGCCAGCTCCCACCGCGCGAGCAGCGCCGGCCAGACGCTCGCATCGTCGAGATAGGCGAGGACGAACAGGGTCACCTCGTAGAGATTGGGATGAGGATCGCGCTCCGGCAGCAGGCGGGCCAGCGCCGCAAGCGACGTGAGGCCGGCGAGCGCGGCCGGCTCGTCCATGGCGCCGGCCGCATAGCCGCGGATCAGCTCGATCGACATGTAGCCGAGATGATCGGCCAAGCGCGCCTTCCACGACACGTCGACATGGTTGCCGATCTGCAGAACGGGGCGCGACTTGCGCGAGCGTCCGCCATGCACGAGGCCGAGGTGGCGGCCGTGCGAGCGGGTCAGGATCTCAACCACCGCCGCCGTCTCGCCATGCGGGCGAACGGACAGGATGACGCCTTCGTCGGACCAGTTCATGGGGAGAGCTTAGACGAAGCGCGGCGCGCGGAAAGGGGCTGCGGCGAGAGCCGACGTCATGACATCGGAGGTCTGCCGAGGGTCAATTCCCGTCATGGCCGCAGGGACCGGCAGCCCATCGCTGGCGACAGCCAGGGGGATAGACGCCGCGCCGATCTCCGAGGGCACCCGCTCCGCGTGGTCCTGGGCGCGCCGCACACCATCCGCGCCGTGCGGCGCCGATAAGCGGATGAGCGCCGAAATTAGGATGACCCCTCACGGTCTGTCCACGTCTACGTTGGGCAAGGATGTTGCGCGCCGCGGTGCCGGCAACCATCATGGACCCGCAAGAAGGTCTGGACCGAAGCCGGCCGTCATGACGGCCGCGCCGTCGCTGAAGCACCGGACGATGACAGAAACAAATACTGACGCGATCAAAACCGTCAGAAAACATATCCAGCATGACGTAATTTTATGAATTGGGAGTCGCGCAGTGTGCCATTTTCAGGGAATTGATCGGATACGTCTCTTTATCGGCCGGGCTCTCGGCATTTCGATGGTCTTGATGCTCGCCCTCTCGGGCGGGGCGAAGGCCCAGCAGGGCGCGGGCCCGTTTGTCCTGCACCCGGGAAAAATTATCACGACGATGTTCACCAACGAGTTCGGTCGAGACGCTGATGGACGGACGGAGATCATGACCGTCAGTCCCGAGGCCGTCAGTCTGCAGTACAGCAGCACGCGCGGGCTGTTCTCCCGCCGCGACATCCTCATCAGCGACCGCCAGTCGGCACGGAGCTACGTGCTCGGCTACTCCTCGAGAATGCCGACAGTGATTCCGGGATCGACGTCTCTCGGCCTTTCCTCCGCCGTGCTTCAGGAACTGAGATCCAGCGGGAGGGCAGCGCTCACGCTGATCTATTCCGAAAACCTCGACCGGATTGATTGCATCCTCACGAGGACCGCGGTCGATGTGAGGGTTCCGGTTATCATCGAGGATCGCATTGCCGACATTCCAACCGTTCAGGCGCGCGTCAACTGCGCCTCGGGCAATCGCACCGGGGCGGGACAGTTTGTCGTCGCCAACGACGTCAACAATCCGATTCTGATCGAATCGACCCTCAACTTCAGCTGGGAGCAGAGGGCCAGGACCAATCGGGTCACGCGGGTGATCGCCGGTCTCGGCTTGCAAGCCGAGATGAGACACGCGCTCGAAACGCTCGGGACCTACGACGTGTACGGCCTCCTGTTCGACTTCGACAGCGCTCAACTCCGTCCCGAGACGGCGCAGCTCGTGCGCGAGATCGCCGTGATGCTTCAGCAAAACCCGAACTGGACGATCCTGATCGCGGGTCATACGGATTCGATCGGCGGAGCCGAATACAATTTACGGCTTTCCGAACGTCGCGCTGATTCCGTGAAACAGGCTCTGATCCGCAATGGCGTTGCGGCCAATCGGTTGCAGTCGGTGGGTCATGGCATGTCGAAACCCAAAGCCGACAATTCAACCCTGGCCGGGCGCGCCATCAACCGTCGAGTCGAATTCCGCCGGTTGGATCGATAAGGACGATTTCCACTGCGGCCGGGCCGTCAGTCCTCCGGGAAGTCGAGGCCCATCTCGCGGTAGCGCTCGGGATCGCGGTCCCAGCCTTCGCGCACCTTGACGAACAGGAACAGATGCACCGGCTGGCCGGCAATCCCGGTGAGCTCGGCACGGGAGGCCTGCGAGATCCGCTTGATGGTCTGGCCGCCCTTGCCGAGCACGATGGCCTTCTGGCTGTCGCGCTCGACGTAGATCGTCTGCTCGACGCGCACCGACCTGTTGCGCAGCTCCTTCCAGGAGTCCGTCTCGACGGTGATCTGATACGGCAACTCGTCGTGCAGGAGATCGTAGATCTTCTCGCGCGTCACCTCGGCGGCGAGCCGGCGGACGGGAATGTCGGAGAGCTCGTCCTCCGGATAGAGCCACGGGCCCTCGGGAACGCGCTCGGCAAGGAAGCGTTTCAGCTCCGCGACGCCGTCGCCGGAGAGGGCGGCGATCATGAAGACGCGCTCGAAGGCGAGACGGGACGAGAGATCCTGCACGAGGGCAAGCAGGCGAGCCTTGTCCTCGACGCGGTCGACCTTGTTGAGGACGAGGATCGGATGTCTCGCGGGCTCCCCGGCAAGCCTCGCGAACAGCCGCTCGACGTCCTCGTCGAGGCCCTTCGCCGCGTCGACCAGAACCAGAACGCGGTCGGCATCGGCCGCGCCCGCCCAGGCGCTGGCGACCATCGCTTTGTCCAGGCGGCGCTTGGGCGCGAAGATTCCCGGCGTGTCGATCAGGACGAGCTGGCTCGCCCCCTCCATGGCAATGCCGCGGATCTGGATGCGGGTCGTCTGCACCTTGCGGGAGATGATCGTCACCTTGGCGCCGACCAGCGCGTTGACGAGCGTCGACTTGCCGGCGTTCGGCGCGCCGATGATGGCGATGATCCCGCAGCGGCGGGGACCGGCTGCGTCGTCGGGCGCTGCGGATTTTGGGATGTCAGCCAACGGGTCGCTTCTCCGTCACACCTTCGCGCTCGAGCATGGCGGAGGCCGCAGCCTGCTCGGCGGCACGTTTGGAGGCGCCCTGCCCGCGCGCCGGCGCCCTGCCCTTGATCCGCACCTCGGTCGTGAACGAGGGAGCATGGTCCGGGCCGGTGCGCTCGACCTCCACATAGCTCGGCAGCGCAAGCCCCTGGCCCTGCGCCCACTCCTGCAGCGCGGACTTGGGATCGGCGGCGGCGTGGCCGAACGCGATCTCCTCGCCCTCCCAGAGCCGGCGCACGACGTCGCGCGCCTTGTTGTAGCCGGCCTCGAGGAAGATGGCGCCGAGCACGGCCTCCACGGCATCGGCCAGGATGGTAGCCTTGAGACGGCCGCCGCTGCCCGCCTCGCTCTCCGAAAGCCTCAGGAACTCGCCGAGCCCGAGCGCGCGGCCGACCGCGGCGCACGTCTCGCCCCGGACGAGGCGATTGAGGTGACGCGCCAGCTCGCCTTCGGTGGCGGCGGGATACGTTTCCTCCAGAAGCTCGACGATGGCGAGCCCCAGCACGCGGTCACCCACGAACTCGAGGCGCTCGTTGTCCTCCTGGACCTTCTTCGATCCACGCAGGCTCGCGTGCGTCAAGGCGCGGGCGAGCAGCGCCTCGTTCTTGAAACGGTAGCCGAGCTTTTTCTCGAGAACCTTGAACGTACGCGCCTTGAACATGGGAGCAGGTTCCGAGCTCAATCTCTTCGGAGCAGACACAAAGTATCCTAGGCATAACCTAGAGCGTCTTGCGATCCGATGGAATCGGAACGGACGCTCCAGGTTTTTGGTCGCATTTTTCTGCGACGAACCGGCATCCACTTCGTCGGAAAATGCTCTAGCGAACGAGTTCGAAGAAGCGGCTCCAGCGGATGTCGAAGGGCCAGGTCCAGGGCGAGAACCACCGCATGGCGTCCGGCTCGTCGATGGCCGCAGAGAAGAAGATGATCTCGGCCCGGCCGATCAGGTTCTCGAACGGAACGAAGCCGACGCTGGCCCGGCTGTCGGAGGAGTTGTCGCGGTTGTCGCCCATCATGAAGAAGTGGCCCGGCGGAACCTTGAACACCTCGGTGTTGTCGAACTCTCCTTCGGGCTCGAGGTCGAGCACCGTGTACTTGACGCCTTCCGGCAACGTCTCCTCGTAGCGCCGGTAGACGACGCGGCGGCAGTGGCGGAAATAGGGATCGCACTCGATGTTGGAGAAATCGTCCTTGTACACCTTCGGCACGGCCTTGCCGTTGATGTAGAGCACGCCGCCCTTCATCTGGATCTCGTCGCCCGGCAGACCGATCACGCGCTTGATGTAATCGAGCGACTCGTCGTGCGGCAGGCGGAAGACCGCCACATCGCCGCGCTTCGGCTCGGCGGCGAAGATGCGGCCCGAGAACAGGTTGGGGCTGAAGGGGAACGAGAAACGGCTGTAGCCGTAAGCCAGCTTCGAGACGAACAGATAGTCGCCGATCAGAAGCGTCGACTTCATCGAACCCGACGGAATGTTGAAGGGCTGAAAGAAAAACACGCGCACGACCATCGCAATGGCGAGGGCCTGCACGATGATTTTTGCGGTTTCCCCCCAACCGGATCCCGCTTTGGCCTTGGAGTTCGTGCCCAGGCTCATTCTCCTGCTCCCTGGCCCGCCGGGCGTCCGGGGGCAACCTCAACCCTCACCCGCTATACTGGCTCGGGGCGCATCGTGCAAACAGCCGTGCAGAGAGGGGTGCGGCGCCGCGCCGCTGCCGGCCGCGACGCGCACCCCGTGGCGTACGAGCCGCCCCTCACCCGCCCTCGAGGGCGGAAATGATGACAACGGCCTCCGCGAGTGGAAAATCGTCAGTCAATGCAAGGTCGATGCGCGCGACGCGCCCCGGCGGGATCAGGCGGGCCAGTTGCCGCGCCGCGCCGCCCGTCAGCGCCAGCGTCGGTCGCCCGGATGGCAGATTGACGACGCCCATGTCGCGCCAGTAGACCCCGTCGCGCAGCCCGGTGCCGAGCGCCTTGGCGCAGGCCTCCTTGGCGGCGAAACGCTTGGCATAGGAGGCCGCACGCGCGGCGCGGCCCTCGGATTTCGCCTGCTCGATGTCGGTGAAGAGGCGGTCTATGAAGCGGCTGCCGAAGCGCGCGAGGGTGGCCTCGATGCGGCGGATGTCGACGATGTCGTTGCCGATGCCGACGATCACGCGATGACCCGCCCCTGGGCCTTGACACGCGCCTCATCCATCAAAGCGCGCATGCGCCGGACGGCGGCGTGCAGCCCGCAGAAGATGGCTTCGCCGATGAGGAAGTGGCCGATATTGAGCTCAACCACCTCGGGCATCCGGGCCAGCGGGGCGACGGTATTGAAGGTCAGACCGTGGCCGGCATGGACCTCGAGGCCGCGGGCGTCCGCTGCGGCAGCCCCCCTGGCCAGCCGCGCGAGCTCGGCCGTGGCGCGGCTCGCGTCGTCGGCTGCGGCGAAGTCGCAGTAGGCCCCGGTGTGCAGCTCGACGATATCGGCCCCGAGATCGGCGGCCGCCTCGATGGCGCGCAGGTCCGGCTCGATGAACAGGGAGACGCGGATGCCCGCCGCCTTGAGATCGGCGACGACGGGGGCCAGCGACGGTTTCTGCCCGACCACGTCGAGCCCGCCTTCCGTGGTGCGCTCCTCGCGCCGCTCGGGGACGAGGCAGCAGGCGTTCGGCACATGGCGCAACGCAATGGCGAGCATCTCCGGCGTCGCCGCCATCTCGAGGTTCAAGGGCCGCGTCAGCTCCGTCTTGAGGCGCGCGATGTCCGAATCCGAGATGTGGCGACGGTCCTCGCGCAGGTGGGCGGTAATGCCGTCGGCCCCGGCCTCGACCGCGAGATGGGCGGCCCGAAGGGGATCGGGATGACGCCCGCCGCGGGCGTTCCTGATGGTGGCGACGTGATCGATGTTCACGCCGAGGCGGAGATGGGGAAGAGCTCTCGTCATCGTCCTTTCACCTTCATGGCCAGGCAACGTTTGCAGCGGGGCCGGCGCCCCCGTCATTCAAACACACGCTCGACCTTACTGACCACGGCCTTCGCCTTGAGGCCGTTAATGATCTCGTTCAAGTGCGTCAGGTCCCAGACCTCGAGGCCGATCTTCAGCTCGGTGAAATCCGAGGCGCGGCGCAGCATCTTCAACGTGTCGATGTTGCCGCCGGCCTGGCCGATGACGTCGGCGATCTCGGCGAGCGCACCCGGACGGTTGGGCGTGGTGACGCTGATGAGCGCGGGGAAGCGCTCCGGGTTCTCGGGATCGACGTCCCAGGCGACGTCGATCCAGAGCTCGTGCTCGTACTCCTGAAGGCGCGGAGAGTGGATCTGGAACACGCGGATGCCCTCGCCGGGCGCCAGCACGCCGACGATGCGGTCGCCCGGCACGGCGCCGCCGGCCTCGAACAGCACCGGCATGTCGTTCCTCACGCCGCGGATCGGGATGCCGCGCGCGCGGCCGGTGGAGAGGCCCCCGGGACCCGTCTCGCCTTCGGACGAGCCGCCGAGACGCAGCTTGCTGGTAGCGGCGCGGGTGAGCCGCAGCCAGCCCTTGGCCTTGCCCGGCTCCTCAGACCGCTGCACCGGGCGGGCGGCCGTCGCGGCATGCTCCGGCGCGACCGCCCTCAGCACGTCCTCCGTCCTCACCTCGTTGCGCGCGGTCGCAGCCAGGAGATCGTCCAGGCTTTTGTGGGAGAGGCGCGGAAGCACCTTGCGGAGGCGCTCGTCGGAATAGCTTTCGCCGATCCGCTCGAAGGCGGAGATCAGCAGGCGGCGGCCGAGCTCGGCGTACTGGCGGCGGATGGCGTCGCGCGCGGCGCGGCGGATCGCGGAGCGCGCGCGCCCGGTCACGACAAGGCTCTCCCATGCGGCCGGCGGCGTGTGCGTCTTGGAGGTCTTGATCTCCACCTCGTCGCCGTTCCTGAGCCGCGTGTCGATCGGCACGTGGCGGCCGTTGACGTAGGCCGAGACCGCGGCGTTGCCGATGTCGGTGTGGACGGCGTAGGCAAAGTCGAGGGGCGTCGCACCGCGTGGCAGCGCGATCAGACGGCCCTTGGGCGAGAAGCAGAAGACCTGGTCCTGGAACAGCTCGAGCTTCGTGTGCTCGAGAAACTCCTCGGGGTTGGAGCCTTCGAGCAGCGTCTCGACGAGGCGGCGCAGCCACTGGTAGGGCCCGCTTTCCTTGTCGGTGAAGACGAGGTTCTTCGCGGAAGCGCCGTTGGCGCCGCCGTTCAGCTTCCGCGTGTCCTTATAGAGCGCGTGCGCGGCGACGCCGTACTCGGCGACCGAGTGCATGGCACGCGTGCGGATCTGCAGCTCCACGCGCTGGTGGCGGGGACCGACGACGGTGGTGTGGATCGACTGGTAGTTGTTCTGCTTCGGCGTCGAGATGTAGTCCTTGAAGCGGCCGGGCACGGTGCGCCAGGTCTGGTGCGCGACGCCGAGCACGCGATAGCAGTCGTCGATGGTGTCGACGATGACGCGGAACGCGTAGATGTCGGACAGCTGCTCCATGCTGATCTGCTTGTTGGCCATCTTGCTCCAGACGGAGTAGGGCTTCTTCTCCCGCCCCGACACCTCCGCCGCGATGCCGACATCGGCGAGCATCCTGTAGAGCGCGGCCTCGATCTCCTCGACGAGCCCTTCGTTGCGCTCGCGCAGCTCGCGGAGCTTCTCCGTCACCGTCCGATAGGCTTCCGGATTGAGCCAGCGGAAGGCGTGCTCCTCGAGCTCGTCGCGCAGCGCCTGCATGCCCATGCGGCCGGCGAGCGGCGCGTAGATCTCGAGCGTCTCCTCCGAGACGCGCTTGCGGCTCTCGGGTTTCATGTGCTCGAGCGTGCGCATGTTGTGCAGGCGGTCCGCCAGCTTGACGAGCAGCACGCGGATGTCGCTCGAGATGGCGATCAGAAGCTTGCGGAAGTTCTCGGCCTGCTCGGCCTTCTTCGACACGAGGTCGAGACGCTTGATCTTCGTCAGGCCGTCGACGAGCGCGCCGATCTCGGGGCCGAAGAGCTGATCGATCTCGGCCCGCGTCGCGTCCGTGTCCTCGATGACGTCGTGCAGCAGCGCGGTGACGATGGTGGCGTCGTCGAGCTTGAGCTCGGTCAGGATCGCGGCGACCTCGAGGGGGTGCGAGAAGTAGGGCGCACCGGAGGCGCGCTTCTGATTGCCATGCGCGCGCATCGCATAGACATAGGCGCGGTTGAGCAGCGCCTCATCCGCCGTGGGGTCGTATTTCTGTACTCGCTCGACGAGCTCGTACTGGCGCATCATTGCCCGCATACACTCCCGGTGCCATCCGGCACCGAACGTCACGCACGGCCGCTCAGGCGGCTCCCGGAGCGGGAGCCGATGAAGAGGCCCGGCGCATCAGCCGCAGAGGATCAGCGACCGCGCTCGCGCGGACCGCCGCTGCCGCCGGTGGACGAGGGTTCGGACGGGGTCATGCTCTCCAAGCCGCGGAGAAGCTGCTCCTCGGTGAGCACATCAACCTGGGTATCGGACGCCTGGTCGTCGCGGCCAAGGATGGGAGCGCGCCGCTCCTGCGGGAGCACCGGCGCGGCGGCCGCTTCGGGCTCGTCGACCTCGACGTTCTTCTGGATCGAGTGAATGAGGGATTCGCGCATGTCCTCCGGCGGGATCGTGCGCTCGGCGATTTCACGCAGCGCGACCACCGGGTTCTTGTCGTTGTCCGGGTCGATCGTGATTGCGCTGCCGTTGGCGATCGACCGGGCCCGGTGCGCGGCGAGCAGAACGAGCTCGAAGCGATTCGGGACCTTGTCGACGCAATCCTCGACTGTGACGCGTGCCATTCGCTAGCACCCCTCTCTCGGCTCGCAGATGATGCGGAATAAACCTGCCGCCGCTCGGCGCCTCATCGGCGCCCGGCGGGCCTCATGGCCATTAACTGGCATAAAACGGGCGCTCGGGCAAGCCGCGCGCCTTTTTGGTGGCGACCCGCCCAAGATGGTTAAGATGTCGCAGCACTCAAATATGGCGCTCCTGGCGTTGCAAATTTCCCGCCAGAGCCCATCTCGGGTCTAAGGATGGCGCCTTCTCATCGCGCCTCCGGTCAGGCGGGTTCCCAAGCGGGTCAACGCCAGCCACGAGGCCTCATTATTTTTCACCTTGTGGTCGATTTCATTCGCCAGAGATTGGGCTTAAGCTCAACGCGAACGGAACGGCGTATCGCCACGCAGCCGACACTGGGTAGCCCGATTTCTTTGGGCGCATCCGTTTGCGCACCCGTACACTCAAGGACCATGGATGATGCATTTCTATCAAGGGGAACGTATTGCGCTGTTTATTGACGGCGCCAATCTCTATGCCACCTCGAAGGCCTTGGGGTTCGACGTCGATTACAAGCGCCTGCTCACGCTTTTCCGGCAAAAGGCTCAACTTGTCAGGGCCTTGTATTATACGGCGCTGTCTGAGGACCAGGAGTACTCCTCCATCCGCCCGCTGATCGACTGGCTCGACTACAACGGGTTCACGATGGTCACCAAGCCCACCAAGGAATTCACGGATGCCTCCGGCCGGCGCAAGGTCAAAGGCAACATGGACATCGAGCTGGCCGTCGACGCCATGCGGCTCGCCGATACGCTCGACCATATCGTGCTGTTCTCGGGCGACGGCGATTTCCGCGGCCTGGTCGCGGCCCTGCAGCAGAAGGGGCGGCGGGTCAGCGTGGTCTCCACGCTTCAGACGCAGCCGGCGATGGTCGCCGACGAGTTGCGCCGCCAGGCCGACCAGTTCATCGATCTGGCCGACCTCGAGCAACTGATCGGCCGTGATGCCTCGGCGCGGGGGCCGCGCTCATCCTCCGGCGGCCGCGGCGGCCGCGACACCCCCTACGCGGACGGCGTCTCGCAAGAAGAGGTGTGATCCTCCGCGGCGCCCGCCGGCTCCGAGGCGGCGGGCGGGGCGTCCCCCGATTGCCGCTTGCGTCGTTTCGCGGGCCGGGTTTCCCTCGCTCATGCCCACCCTGACCTCGTCTCCATCATGACCGCTCCTTCCTATGCGCCAGAGGCGCCGCGCGACTGTCCGCTCTGCCCGCGGCTCGTCGCCTTTCGTGCGGCGGCGGCCGAAAGGGAGCCGACCTGGTTCAACGGCGCCGTGCCGTCGTTCGGGACGCCGTCGGCGCGGCTGCTGATCGTCGGCCTGGCCCCCGGCCTCAGCGGCGCCAACAGAACCGGGCGCCCGTTCACCGGCGACCATGCGGGCGTGCTCCTCTATACGACGCTCCTCGCGTTCGGCTTCGCTGCGGGCACCTACCGGGCCGACCCGGGGGACGGGCTCGAGCTCGTCGACTGCATGATCACCAATGCGGTGCGCTGCGTGCCGCCCGGAAACAAGCCGCTCCCCGCCGAGATCGCGGCCTGCCGCGGCTTCTTCGCAGCGCGCCTGGCCGCGCTCCCCGAGCTCAAGGCCCTCGTCGTGCTCGGACGCGTGGCGCATGAGCAGACGCTCGCGGCGCTCTCTCTCAGGAAATCGCAATTCCCCTTCCGCCACGGCGCGCGCCATGACGCGGGATCGCTCGCCCTGTTCGACAGCCTGCATTGCTCGCGGCTCAACACCAACACCGGGCGGCTCACGACCGAGATGTTCCATGCGGTCTTCCGGGACGTCCGCGCCTTCCTCGACGGACTGCCGCGTTGAGACGGCCGCATCGGCGCGGCTGACCTCTTCAACGGCGCCGGGTTGACGCCTATCATTTCATCCGTCTCAGGCTGGCGCTATTTTCGTTTGCCGTACCTTGCACTGTTGCCGTCGGAGGGGTTTTCATGGCTGCCAAGCCCGTGCTCGAGATCGCGCCCGAGAAGGTCGCCCACGTCATCATCAAGGCGCGCGAGTTCGACGCCAAGGTCGGCGCCTGGGATGCCTCGCCCGAGGACGGGGATGCGGACGAGAACCCGAGCGCCATTCTCGAGGACCTCTCGAACGATCCGACGGCCGCCGAGATCGCAGGCTTCGTCGATGCGCTGAACGACGACGAGCAGGCCCATCTCGTGGCGCTGGCGTGGGTCGGCCGCGGCACCTACGAAGCCGAGGAGTTCGACGACGCCGTCGAGACGGCCCGCGACGAGCAGATCAACTCGACGGCAAGCTACCTTCTGGGGTTGCCGCTGCTTGCCGACTACCTGGAAGAGGGACTCGAGAAGCTCGGGTATTCGGCGAACGATATCGAGAGCGATGTGCTTTAGGCAGGAGGCAGGAGGTGCTGCTTCACCTTGGCGGCCAAGGCTTTACCTCACGACCTCACACTGCCTCACGGCCGTCCCAACGCGACCAGGAGATCGCGGGCGTGGGTGTGGGGCGGGTGCACGGGATACACGACACGTTTGATCGCGCCATCCTGGAGGATGAGCGTCAGACGCTTGAGATAGGTGACGCTGCCGGTTTCGAAGACGGGGAGATCGAGCGCCGACCGCAGCCGGCCTTCCGCATCCGACAGCAGCGGAAACGGCAGCTTCATGCGCGCGGCGAACTCCTGCTGGTCGGCCGTGTCCTGCCCGCTCAGGCCGAGCACGCCAAAGCCTGCGGCACAGAAGACGTCGTAAGCGTCGCGGAAGCCTTCAGCTTCGGGGGTGGATCCGTGGGCGCCGGGGATGTCGTCCCAATGCGGGGGATTGGCGAGGCCCGGCTTGCCGGTCCATGGGTAGACGAAGACGACCCATGCACCCGCGAGCGTCGCCAGGGAGATGGTGCCGCCGTCCGTGGCCGGCAGCGGCACATCGGGAACCGCACGCCCCGGCACCAGATGGCGCGCGCCGCCATCGTCCTCTGGCGCGGGCAGGCGCGACCCCTCGACCCCTGGGACGCTCGAGCCGGCCGACATCACCCCTTCTCGCGCATGATGCGCGCCTTCTGCCGGTTCCAGTCGCGCTTGGCGGCGGTCTCGCGCTTGTCGTGCAGCTTCTTGCCCTCGGCAAGGGCGAGCTTGAGCTTGGCACGGCCCTTCGGATTGAAATAGAGCTCGAGCGGCACGATGGTCATGCCCTTGCGCTCCACCGCCTGAAAGAGCTTGGCGAGCTCGCTCTTGTGCAGCAAGAGGCGGCGCCTGCGGCGCGGCTCATGCTGGAAGAAGCGGCCGGCATCCTGGTATTCCGGGATGTAGGCGTTGATCAGGCAGAAGCTGCCGTCGTCCTCGAAGGAGGCGTAGCTCTCGGCGATGTTGGCCTGACCGGAGCGCAGGCTCTTCACCTCGGTGCCCTTGAGCTCGATGCCGGCTTCCCAAGAATCGGTGATGAAATACTCGTGACGAGCCTTCCGGTTCTCGGCCACGAGCCGGCGGCCGTCGTCCTTCTTGGCCGACATGGCTGCTTCTTTCTATTCCGCGGCGGCGGCCTGCAGGAGGCCCGCCTTGGCAAGCGCCGCGTCCACGACCTTCCTTGCAGCGTCCGAGATCGGCGTCATCGGCAGGCGCATCTCCGCCGAGCAGAGGCCGAGCCGGGAGGCCGCGTATTTGACGGGGCCGGGGTTGGTCTCGACGAAGAGGGCGTCGAACAGCGGCAGCAGGCGATCCTGCATTTTGAGGGCCGCTGCGAAATCGCCCTTCATCAGCAGGGTCTCGAACTCCGCGCAAAGACGCGGGGCGATGTTGGAGGCTACCGAGACGCAGCCGTGCCCGCCATGCGCCATGAACCCCAGTGCGGTCGCGTCCTCGCCGGAAAGCTGGATGAAATCCGGGCCCATGGCCGCGCGCTGCTGGGAGACGCGGGCGAGATTGGCCGTCGCATCCTTGACGCCGACGACGTTCTTCAGCTCGAAGACGCGCGCCATGGTGGCGACCGACATATCGACGTTGGTGCGGCTCGGAATGTTGTAGATGAAGATCGGAATGCCGACCGCATCGTTGATGGCCTTGAAATGAGCGTAGAGACCGTCCTGGGTCGGCTTGTTGTAGTAGGGATTGACGATCAGCAGGGCGTCGGCGCCGCACTTTTCCGCGTGCCTCGACAGATCGATGGCCTCGTCGGTCGCATTCGAGCCCGTGCCCGCGATCACGGGCACGCGGCCGCGCGCCGCCTGGATGGTGATGTCGATCACCTGCTTATGCTCGTCGAAATTCAGAGTCGGGCTTTCGCCGGTGGTTCCGGTCGGAACCAGGCCGTGGGTGCCCTCTGCGATCTGCCATTCGACAAGGCGGCGCAGCGCGTCCTCGTCGACGAGGCCGTTCTTGAACGGTGTGATCAGCGCTGTGATGGAGCCTTTGAACATTCGCTCTCGATGTCCCTGTCTCGATGTTCCTGTGTTGCCGCGGCCATGATGGCGACCGCCATTGACGCACCGCCCGCCCTGCCCGAAGCAGGCGCGGGGCGCCTGGAACGCGTCTACGCGAGTGTGCAGCCTCGTTGCCGTATTCGCCGGTCTCTTGGCCACGGCCTTAAATACGGCGGGATGATGAACATTATGCGCTCGGGCGACCGCCCGCAAGCCGACGTGGCGTTTGAGGTCGCGTACCGCTAATTTCCAGATAATGACGGGCAAAAATGCGGCGGCGGCTAACCGGACGTTCACGAATCGACGACTGAGAGGAGCCTCACGACAAGGATGACCGTGACCGAGCAGACCCCGACACCGATCGCCAGCCGCGGCCCCGCACGCAGGCTCCGAGCCGGATGGCGCGGGCTCCCCGCGCTGCTGGCGCTCGCCGTTCTCGTCATCGCGCCGGTTTCCCCGGCCACGGCGCAAGGGCTGCTTCCCAAGCCGGCCAATCCGTCCAAGGCCGAACGCGATTTCATGGCGCACCTCGACAAGGCGCTCGCGCCGCTCCGCACCTATTCGCTCTCCCCCGGAGACGCACAGCGCCTGCGCGCGGCCGTCAAGGCCCTCTCGGGCGCCAAGGTCGACATCGACCAGGCGAACGCCCTCAAGGGCGAGATCGGGGACGCGGCCGCGCGCAAGCTCGTCGACTGGTACCGCCTGCGCAAAGGCTTCGGCACGCCGGCCGAGTACCGCGCCTTCCTCGAGGCCAATCCGGCCTGGGGCGACCGCAGCACGCTGACGCAGAAGATGGAGGAAGCGCTCTTCACGCAAGGCGGCAGCTCGGGCGAGATCAAATCCTATTTCGCAGAGCGCGCGCCGGAGAGCGGCGTGGGGCTCGCAGCGCTCGCCTCGGCCTATCTGGCCGAGGGCAATGCCAACGAGGCGCGCCGCCTCGCGGCCAAGGCCTGGCGCACGACGATCCTGCCGGCGGCCCTCGAGCCCGGTTTCCTGGTCCGGTTCGGCGCGCTCCTGACGCCTGCCGATCATAAGTGGCGGCTCGACCGCCTGCTGATCGAGGACATCCGCTGGAGCGGGGAGAAGTCGCAGCGGGCGGCCGTCGTGCGGCGGCTCATTCCGCTTCTGGCGAACGCCGAGCAGAAGAAGGCCAACGCGCGGCTCGCGGTGTTCCTGGGCGCTGACGGCGCGCGCAAATCCCTCGAGGCGCTGCCCGCCGAGCGGGTGCCCGACTGGGGCCTCGTGTTCCATCGCATCCAGGCGCTCAGGCGGTCGGGCAAAACCGAGGAGGCGGCGAAGCTGCTGCTCGGCGCGCCCACGGAGGAGGCGCTGACGGTCGCGCCCGACGCATGGTGGGTCGAACGGCGCGCCAACGCGTACGAAGCGCTCGCGCGCGGCAACCCCAAACTCGCCTATGCGCTGGTGCGCGACGCGGGGCCCCTCAGCGCCAACCCGCTCAAGGACCAGGCGTTCATGGCGGGATGGCTGGCGCTGCGCTACCTCAAAGACCCCAAGACCGCGCTCAGGCACTTCCAGGCCATGAACAAGGCGTCGGACGGCCCCCTGAGCCGGGCCAAGGCGCGCTACTGGCTCGGGCGAACGGAGGAGGCTCTCGGCAACAAGCCAGCCGCGGACGAATATTATCGCCAGGCGCTGGCGGACCCGGATACCTTCCACGCCCTCCTGGCGCGCCAAAGGCTCGAGCCGGGACGGCTTGCCATCTCCACCTCGCCGCCGCGCGTGCCCTCGGCCGAGCAGGCCAAACGCTTCGTCACCCTCGATGCGGCCAAAGCGGTCATGATCGCCAAGAGCGCGGGCCTCGACGTCAGCGTGCTGCGCACGCTGCTCGTCCAGCTCCGGCTATTCCACCTCAAGGACGAAGCGGACATGGCCATGGTCGCGCACCTTGCCGAGACCGTCGGCGATACGCAGTCGGCCGTGCGGGCGGCGAAGGCCGCCATCGCGCGCGGCCACAACCTCTACTATTACGCGTACCCGGTGCATCCCTTCCCCGCCTACACGCCGTTGCGCAAGCCACCCGAAACGGCGATGCTGCTCGGGCTCGCGCGGCAGGAGACGGAGTTCAACACCCTCATCGTCTCGGGCGCGGGTGCCAAGGGGCTGCTCCAGGTCATGACGGTCACGGCCAAGCACGTCTGCCGCGACTACAAGATCAAGTGCGACCTCGGGAAACTGACCGACCCGTCGTATAACGCCATGCTGGCGTCGGCGTACGTGGGCGACCGCATGAGCGATTTCTCGGGCTCTTACATCCTGACGCTCGCCGGCTACAATGCCGGGCCCGGGCGCGCCAGGCAGTGGATCCGGGAGTTCGGCGATCCCCGCGATCCCAAGGTCGATCCCATCGACTGGATCGAGCGCATCCCGATCCAGGAAACGCGCGAGTACGTGGCAAAGGTGCTCGCCAACATCCAGGTCTATCGGGCGCGGCTCGGTGAGGAAAAGGCGGCGTTGCGGCTCGAGGAAGATCTCAACAGGGCTCGGGCGGCGGCGCGCCATCCGCAGCAGGCTTCGGACGGATAGGCGCGAGGCGATCACGGTCGAGGGAAGCGTTTTTCTCCCGGCGCGGACGTGTCCCGGTGCGGATGGGGCGGTCCGGGCGGGAGCCAACAGCGGGGATGTAGGCATGACGCGTGTGTTGCAGGCGTTCCGGGAGATCACCCTCACCGCGCGTGACGGGCTCAGGCTCTACGGCCGGCACTATCCGGCAGCGCGTCATGACGGCAGCGACCGGCGCCCCGTGCTCTGCCTCGCGGGGCTCACCCGCAACGGACGCGATTTCTCCGTCATCGCCGAAGCCCTCTCGCAGCACCCGACGACACCGCGCGACGTCTTTACCTTCGACTACCGAGGCCGCGGCTTCTCCGAGAACGATTCCGACTGGCACAATTACACCGTGCCGAGCGAGATGACGGACGTGCTCGACTTCATCACCGTCACGGGAATTGCGGGCGCCTCGATCATCGGCACGTCGCGCGGCGGTCTCATCGCCATGGTGATGGCGGCGGCCCAACCGCGCGCCGTCGGCCCCGTCGTGCTGAACGACATCGGCCCCGTCATCGAGCAGAAGGGGCTCGGGCGCATCTCCGCCTACGTCGGGCGCATTCCTCTGCCGTCCTCGTGGACGGAAGCCGGCGCGCTCGTCGCCGACATGACGCGGCGCGCGTTTCCCGGCCTCGGGACCGAGGACTGCATCGCGATCGCCCGGCAGTGGTTCAACGAGCACAAGGGCCGGCCGGCGCCCGGATACGATCCGGCGCTGTCGCATGCGCTCTCGGTGCTCGACGGGCCGATCCCGGCCTTGTGGCCGCAGTTCGAGGCGCTGAAGCGCGTGCCGGTTCTGGTGCTGAGGGGCGAGACGTCGGACATCCTGTCGGCCGCGACCGTCGAGGAGATGGGCCGGCGCCATCGCGCACTTTCATCCTACGTCGTCAAGGCGCAGGGACATGCGCCGCTGCTCAGGGATGCGGAGACGATCGACGTCGTGGCGCAATTCCTGGCCGCGACCGAAACCGCCGAGTGGCAGCCGCGCCTCGCCTACGGGTGAGGACGATCGCTGCGGGAGCGCGTCATCAGGCTGACGAGCCCGAGCGCCAGGAGCCCCAGCGGCACGCCGAAGATGGCGCCTGAGGCGCTGTCGATGCCGAACCAGTTGGCAAGGCCGCGACGCGTCGCCGTTCCGCGCGCCAGCGCGGCCTGGGCCGCTTGGGCTTCGGTTTTCGCCTTGCCGTCCGCAGCTTCGCGCGCCTCCGCCTCAAGGGTTGTGAACTCTTCGACGGCAAACGCGCCCGCGTTCGAGAGCGGTGCCCAGGTGCGGTAGAAGGCGGCCGGAAAAACCTGGATCCCCATGTCGTAATAGAGCGTCAGGCTGCCCCCGAGAAGGATCGCCGCCATGGCGCCGGCGGCGGTCGCACGCTTCCAAGCGAGGCCGACGGCCAGCGCCGGAAAGACGCCGGCGGCCGCGAGCGACAGCGCGGAAACGACGATGGTCACGAGATCGCCGGGCCTTGCGGCCGCGAGACCGGCCGCCACCGCGCCTGTCATCAGCACGGCTGCGCGGCGCGCGGCTCGTCCACGTTTCTCGACGGCATCTTCCGACCGCAGTCCCCGCAGAAGCGCCACGGCCATGAGGAGGGCGGCCGCGAGCGTGCCGAGCATCGGCAACGGCGCGGCCCAGGCGGGCGCGCCAGCGAGCCCCGGAAGCGCCAGAAACAGTCCCACGGGCTCCATGACCAGCGCGGCCTGAGTCAACAGGGCAGGGGCGTTGCCGGCGGCCGCCGCTGCGGCGGGGAGAACGGACGAGCGGTAGACGTCCCATGCCGACGTGGCGGACGCGCCCTCGGCGAGCGTGCGGGCGGAGGCGAGCAGGGTTTCGCGCACGGCGTCGTCGAGCGCGGCCCACTGCGCCGCGGCCCTTGCATCGGTCGCCAAATATCCCGAGACGGCGGCGGCCTCGCCATTGCCGGCGCGCACGGCGTCCGCCACGGCGGCCAGCAGATAGACCGACGTGCCGTGAAGGCGGGCGACGCCGGCACGGAGCGGGGCTTCGAGCCAGCCGGGGACGGCGGCGAGCGGGGTCTCGCGTGCGAGCGTGCTATAGATCTCGAGCTTGGCGTAGGCGGCGAGCGCGGGGACGGCGATCAGCACGAGCATGGCGAAGAGCGCGGCCCAGGCGCCCGCGAGGCGCGCGCGGGCCGGATCTCTCCCAGCCCCGGCCGCGAG
>WBZR01002083.1_pt1 | contig 22059 bp, 21 predicted proteins | sample 5204231 | NCBI WGS metagenome assembly WBZR01 (sample SAMN12412403, study PRJNA552823) | activated sludge metagenome | isolation source: activated sludge from anammox sidestream of wastewater treatment plant... | place: USA: Virginia | collected 2017-08 | reverse complement strand
GACAGGGTTGAACCACTCGTACGGGTGATCGAGTTCCCGCGCATACTCCACGATCTCGAGTGCCTGCGGCCGTGGGATCGGGACCTCGTGCAGCATCTCGCCATCGAGCGTGTGCACCGAGCACCCCTGCTGGCAGATGACAGGCCCGGAAAGCCCGAGGTGCCGCGCGATCTTCACCGTTCCCGGGAACATCCGGCCCGAGGCGAGGATCACGGCGACACCGGATTGGCGCAACGCGCGGACCGCCTGGCGAAGGCGCTCGCCTGGTAATTCGGAACCGTGAGCGACGATTGTTCCATCGATATCCAGTGCGACGAGTTTCACTGCCATCGCAGGCAGACCACCCGTTCTATGCCCGCAAGGTCGCGGCGTACAGATGCCTGTGCGCCGTGTTGACCAGCCATCCGGGCCACCCGGGCGGCCTGCCCGATACCCAGTTCGAGTGCCAGTAACCGTGGGCGGAGCCGTACCCCGCAGTCGGTGATGAGCTGCCGGACGAGGCGGAGGCCATCGGGGCCGCCATCGAGAGCGAGCCGAGGCTCCCAATCGCGCACCTCCGGCTCGAGTCCGGCAATATCTGTGCTCGGGATGTATGGCAGGTTCGCGAGTATGACATCTGCTGCCGCGACTGCCGTGGCGAGATTCCCACGGAAGAGGTTGACGGTGGCGCCGTGCGTCTGGCTATTCACACGGGCCACGCTGAGCGCATGCCGCGAAATGTCGACGCCTGTCACGCTGGCACCGGGAGCATGGACGGCCACCGCCACCGCAATCGCACCACTCCCGGTCCCGATGTCCACGACGGTGGCTTGTGGGGACCGTCGTAGTTCCTCCAGTGCGGCTTCGACGAGGAGCTCTGTCTCCGGGCGTGGGATGAGCGTGGCTGGCGAGACCATGAATTCGAGGCCGTAGAACTCCCGGTGGCCCGTGATGTAGGCAAACGGCTCCCGGGCAGAGCGGCGTTCGGCCAGCTCGTCCAGCCTCCGGGATACCGCCGGAGTCAACTCCGGGTCGGCGAAAAACTGCGGGCGAGAGATGCCCGCTGCCGCCCTCGTGAGGAGTTCCGCTTCGAATAGTGAATCCGCGACACCGGCAGTAGTGAGGCACTTCGCTATTCGTGCAGCCTCGGATCGTGCGCTCATCCCAGGCCCTCGAGGCGGTCGGCCTCATCTGCGGTTGCCACGGCATCGATGACGTCGTCGATGTTCCCGTCGAGCCGGTCGGGGATGTTGTGGACAGTCAGGCCGATGCGGTGGTCGGTGATCCGGTCCTGCGGGAAGTTGTAGGTGCGGATCTTCTCACTCCGATCCCCGGTTCCCACCTGGATGCGGCGCGATTCGCTGAGCTCGGCGTTCTGCTTCTGCTGCTCCATGTCGAGTAGCCGCGAGCGGAGGACAGTCATCGCCTTCACCCGGTTCTTGAGCTGTGAGCGCTCGTCCTGGCAGACGACGACAATGCCCGTCGGAATGTGGGTGAGGCGGACGGCAGTCGCGACCTTGTTCACGTTCTGGCCACCAGCCCCCGAGCTGTGGAAGATGTCGACTCGCAGGTCCTTTTCCTCAACGCCGATGTCGACCTCTTCAGCTTCGGGCAGGACTGCCACCGTGGCGGTGGATGTGTGAATCCGACCCTGAGCCTCAGTCTCGGGCACCCGCTGAACACGGTGTACACCGCTCTCGTACTTCATGCGCGAATAGGCGCCGTCGCCGCGAATCTCGAAAACAACCTCCTTGAAGCCGCCCTTCTCCGACTCGGAGGCACTGAGGATCTCCGTCTGCCAGCGGTGACGCTCCGCATAACGCGTGTACATGCGCCACAGCTCATTCGCGAAGAGCGCGGCCTCCTCGCCCCCGGCCCCGGCACGGATCTCCATGATCACGTTGCGCGCGTCACGGGGATCTTTGGGGAGCAACTCGCGCCGGATCTGTCCATGGAGTTGCTCGAGCTTCTGCTCGGCATCACCGATTTCTGCCTCAGCCATCGCTCGGATCTCAGCATCATCTTCAGCGAGCATCTCCCGTGCGCCGGCGAGACTTCGCTCCGTGGCCTCATATTGCTCGAACAGCGTGACGACGTCGTCGATCTCGGCGCGTTCCCTGGCGAGTTGAGCGGCTCTCTCAAAATCCGAGGCAACCTCGGGCTGCCCCATCAGATCGGTGAGGTCGTTGAAGCGCTCACGAATGCGCAGCAGTTGTTCGCGGATGGCGTCGTCCATTGGTCCCAATCGGAAGAAGGCCCGCGTCCTCGCACGAACCGCGGGCGGAGTGCGTGTGCTGTTTCGAGTATAACAGGAGGACTAATTAGGGCCGGAGGCGGTTGCGCACTTCTATCGGAATACTTGCCAGGGGGAGTGTCTCCTGCCCGGCCTCGCCCCGAAGGTCCTTCAGCACCGCCGCCTGCCGGGCAAGTTCATCGTCACCGATGATGATCGCGAAGGCTGCGCCAGCACTGTTTGCACCGCGCATCTGAGCCTTGAACGACCTGCCGCTTTCGCCTATGACCACCGAGATGCCCTGAGACCGGAGGTCGCTCGCGAGGCGGAAGGCCACAGCCTGCCCTCCCTCGGCGCGGTGCACGACATAGACGTCAGCGACGTTGCCCTCGCCGAAGCGTACGCCATTCTTCTGCATCTCGAGGATGATCCGCTCGATGCCGCTGCCGAATCCCATGCCTCCCGTAGGCGGGCCACCGAGGATCTCGATGAGGCCATCGTAGCGCCCACCTCCGCCGATGGTCCCTTGTGCCCGTTCATCGTCGGTGGGGACGATTTCGAACACCGTACGGTTGTAGTAGTCGAGGCCACGAACGAGCAGCGGGTCGATCCGGAACGGAATCCCCGCCGACTTCAACGCGCCCATCACCACCTCGTGGTGTGCCCGGGCTTCGGGGCTGAGCTGGTCAACGAGCTTCGGGGCGCCATCCTTGAATGGCAGATCGCGCTCATCCTTACTGTCGAGCAGGCGAAGGGGGTTGCGGTCGAAGCGCCGCTGGCTATCTTCACTGAGGTGTTCAAGGTGAGGGCGGTAGAACTCCTTTAGGCGCTCAACATAAGCTCTCCGCGGGCCCGGATCATCGATCGATCCGAGCCGGACCTCGAGATTCTCGAGCCCAAGCTGCGAATAGAGCCGCCAGAGGACGGCAATGACCTCGGCATCGACGAGCGCGTCGTACGACCCGATAACCTCGCAGTCGAATTGCGTGTGCTGGCGATACCGGCCCTTCTGTGGACGGTCATAACGAAACATCGACTTGGTGGTATAGAGACGAACCGGCTGCGGCCAGCTCCCCATGCCATGTTCGAGGTAGGCGCGGCAAATGGGTGGGGTTCCCTCGGGCGTTAGTGCCAGGTGTTCGTCACCGCGATCGTGGAAGGTGTACATCTCCTTCTCAACGATGTCCGTCGTATCACCTGTGCCCTTTTCGAACACGGCAGCGTACTCGAAAACGGGGGTATCAATGCGACGGAAGCCATGGAGCCGCGTCACATCAAGAATTGCGTCGTGGATCGCGCGCCAGTATGGCTGCATGTCGGGTAGTACGTCCTGCGTGCCGCGGGGCGCCTGGAATCGAGTGCTCATGGCCTATCCGGGATCGTATGAGGGGATCGCTGCATGGTAGGATAGGTTACCGGGCGCACCCCGGGCAAAAGAGGCACATGGCAACACCAGTACGCCAGCAAGAGGTTGCGACGGGCGCGGACATTGAGTCCATCCTTCGCCGCGCCGCCGAATACCTGCCTGCCGACCGGCTCGGGATCGTCCGTGAGGCCTATGAGTTTGCCGCCGAATGCCATGACGGCCAGACGCGGCGAACGGGTGACCCGTACATAACGCACCCACTCGAAGTCACCGTCACCGTCACGAAACTCGAACTTGACCAGCACGCCCTGGCGGCCGCACTCCTCCACGATGTGCAGGAAGACTGCGGGATCGCGAACGAGACGATCGAGGCGAAGTTCGGGGCCGATGTCGCCCGGCTCGTTGATGGTCTGACCAAGCTCGAGAAGCTGCCGATGCACTTTGGGCCCGAGCAGCCACGCGACAGCATGCAGGCGCAGAACCTGCGAAAGATGTTCCTCGCCATGGCTGAGGATATCCGCGTGGTCCTCATCAAGTTGTGCGACCGGCTGCACAATATGCGTACCCTCTGGGCATTTCAGAATGTCGAGAAGCAGCGCCGCATCGCCCGCGAAACCATGGAGATCTATGCCCCGCTCGCTAACCGGCTCGGCGTCTGGCAAATCAAGTGGGAACTCGAGGACCTCGCATTTCGCTACCTCGAGCCGGAGCGATACCGGCAAATCGCCGAACTGCTTGCCTCGAAGCGTGAAGCGCGTGAGCGCCACGTCCAGGAAGCCCGCGATATCCTCCAGGGCCACCTGGCTTCATCCGGCATCGAAGCCGAGGTAACGGGCCGGGCGAAACACATCTACAGCATCTACAACAAGATGGTCCGCTACTCGACGCAGGAGAAGTCATTCGACCAGATCTACGACCTCCTTGCGATCCGCGTCTTTGTCGATTCGGTCTCCGAGTGCTATCACGCCCTCGGAGTCATCCATGCACTCTGGCGCCCCGTTCCGGGACAGTTCGACGACTACATCGCGAACCCCAAGGACAGCATGTACCAGTCGCTCCACACGACTGTGGTGGGGCCGGGTGGCCTGCCGCTCGAAATCCAGATCCGGACGCACGATATGCACCGGGTCGCCGAATACGGTATCGCTGCCCACTGGCGGTACAAGGAGGGTGGCAAGTCGGCTGGCAAGGACGAGGACCGTATCGCGTGGCTGCGACAACTCCTCGACTGGCAGCGCGACATGGCTGGCGCGGAGGAGTTCGTCGAGAGCGTCAAGACCGACATCTTCCAGGACCAGGTCTTCGTCTACACACCCAAGGGCCAGGTGCTCGATATGCCTGCCGGCGCCACCTCGCTCGATTTCGCCTACCGCATCCACACCGACCTTGGCCATCAGACGGTGGGTGCAAAGGTCAACGGCCGCATGGTCTCGCTCAACCGGCCGCTCAAGAACGGGGACGTTGTCGAGATTATTCGCAGCCGCACGAGCAAGGGCCCCTCTCGTGATTGGCTCAACACGAACCTGGGCTACGTCCGCACCACCCATTCGAAAGAGAAGATCCGCCAGTGGTTCCGGCGGCAGGAGCGGAACGAGAACATCGAGCGGGGCCGTCAGCTCCTGGAAAAGGAGCTCCGGCGCCTGGCTGTCGAACTGAGCGACCGCCAGGAGACCATTCTCCAGCTCTTCAATTACACGCAGATGGATGACTTCCTGGCCGCACTTGGCTATGGGGGCATCAGTACGAACTCGATCGCTCGGAAGCTCGGTGCGCTCATCCAGGAAGAAGAGAGTGCGGCCGAGCCGCCGCCTGCACTTCCCGAGAAGTTGGCGCCCGCGCAACTTGGCGGCCCCGGGCTCCGCGTACTTGGTGTCGGTAACCTGCTCACCACGATGGCTCGCTGCTGCAATCCGGTTCCAGGCGACCAGATCGTTGGCTACGTGACCCGGACGCGAGGGGTGACAGTCCACCGGGCCGATTGCCTGAACGTACTGAACGAGGACGAGCGCGAACGCCTCGTCGAAGTTGAGTGGGGCGCCGCCGCGAAACTCTACCCCGTCTCGGTCCGGATCGAGGCATGGGATCGGGTTGGCCTTCTGCGGGACATAACGACAGTGGTGACTGAAGACAAGGTCAACATGGTCGGTGTGCGCACGCTCGAAAACAATGATGGCTCGGTCAGCATCCTGGCCACACTCGAGACGACCGGTATCGAGCAGCTATCGCGGCTCCTCTCCCGGATGGAAATCATCCGGGGTGTTCGCAGCGTCGAACGGTCGACCGACCGCAAGCGCGGCAAGGGTGACGTTCTACCGATGCCAAAGCGGTCTGCAACCAACTGACATTCCATTCCCATAGACGCAGCCGGGCCGGGGAAGAACCCCGGCCCAGGTGAAGTTGCGGCGAAGGAAGCCACTCAGGGGAGAGTGGGCGGCGTAACCTCGATTGGTTTCTGGACGACGTGCTCCAGCGTGATTGCGCGAGTGCCATTCGCCTTGAGCTGGTGGATGAGGAACTCGAACTTGTCCTGCAGTGTCTTCCCGAGTTCCGCCCGGATATCGGCTGGAAGGTCCCAGGTTTGCCGCTTGAACGGGCCCCATGCCTTCTTGCGGGTCTTGTAGAAGAACTGGATATCTGTCTCACCCTCGCTGCGCTCACCGATGAGGTCCGTATCCGAGTACTTCCGCATCTCCGCAAGGAGATCCGCCGGGAAGCGTGGATGGTCCATCATCAGGTTCTGGAAGCCCGTTGCGAGGTGTATCTCGGCTGTCTCCACTTCAGGGAAGCGATGGAAGAGCTCATCGGGGAGCGTACTCGCGCCATGCTGCACTGCCCCGGCCATCCCATACCGTTCGCGGCCAACGCGCGACATCTCCCGAAGGGTGTCGAAGTCAATCGCCACTTTCGCGATTGAACCGTCGGGCAGCGGGATGCCGCCGTGACTGGTTCCCGTCTGCACGCTGACCTTTGCGAGGCCCACGAAATCCGGGCCTACGAGCTCGTGGAAACCGTCCACGTACTCGGTGAGCTCCTCGACCGTGCTGTTGTGCTTGCCAACCTCGCCGATTTCACCACCGATGGAGATGGTCACACCCTGCGGCTCGAGTTCGCGGATGAGCTTTGCGAGGCGCGCGGTGAGTTTCGCATTCGGTGCCTGCTGGTCACGCACCTTCTCGAAGCTCAGGTCGACTAACGTCGAGGCATCGATATCGATGCAGTAGAACTGAGCGGCGATGGACTTGCGGATGAGGTCCTCGAGCGCCTTCGTCTCACCCTCCGGGTCGGTCGCGAACTTTTTCGCGTTCGCCTGGAAGTGGTCGCCCTGGATGAAGACCGGTCCTTCGTAGTCCTCGGCGATGGCTGCCGCGAGCACGACGCAGGCGATCTCTGCCGGATCCTGGTGGGTGTAGCCCATCTCCGATCGAGCGAGCTCGAAGATCGTTGCTGCAGCATCGGTCGCCTTGATCGCGCGGAAGAGCGCTCGCGACATGTCATAGGCCATACCGCGGATGTTCACAGCAGGCGCCGTGAACCCGCTCACCTCGCCACGGCCGCGCGCCGAGTACAACCCCCAGATCGACGATGAGACAGCGCCGAGTTGGGGAGCGGCCGCATGAATCGCGTAGCGGGCGAGTGCCTTCTCCTCTGGCGAGCCGAAGACCGCCAGGCGAACGATCTGATCGATATGGTGGCGGACCGCCTTCGCGTCCTTGAGTTGGGGCCGCGAGCCGGCGAGATCGAGGGATGCAGCCAGGGTGTCGTTCATGGCGCCATTCTAGCACCGGGTCAATAGAAAGAGCCCGGCCACAGGCCGGGCTCCTGGAGCATCACGGAAGACGGGTCGTGTTTACGCCGCGAGTTCGGTCCGTGAGCCGGCACGCCGGTCGCCACGCCGTTCGAGCATGTAACCAAACCCTCGCACGTTGATGATGTAGCTCGGCTCCGCCGGATCGTGCTCGACCTTGCGGCGGATGCGGCGGATGTAGACCTTCACGATCTCCTGCGCTTCACGCTCAGAATAGGTGTAATCCTGCACTGCACGGAGGATTTCGACAGGGCTGACAACCTTGCCTGCATTTTTCGCGAGGTAGGCAAGAATCTTGAACTCCGTGGGCGTCAGGGGAATGAGTTCGTCCTCGCGCACGGCCTGGCAGCGGTCAAAGTCGAGCATGAGGTCGCGGACCGTGATCGTGCTTGGGCCCTCGTCAACGTCGTCTTCCACCGGTGCATGGCGCTTACGTGCCATAGCGCCTAGCTGGGCACTGAGCAGTTCCGGCCCATCGGTGTCGCGAAGGCAGACATCGGCGCCGGCTTCGAGTGCGAGGCTGAGGCCACTCGTGTGCGGGCCCGGCGCCAGGACCATGAGTGAGCCGTTGCACATCCGCGCCACGCTCCGCACGAGCTTCACATCGTCATCGTGGCGTGGATCGATTGCGAGGACGACGAGGTCGGGGTCGAACTGTGCGAGCAGCCGTTCCGTCTCGCGATCGTGCGGTCGTTCTGTGGTGGTGTAGCCGTGGCGCGCCAGTGCCGGCAGCAACTCGGCGGAACGGTAGTCACGCGTATGCGTGACGAACGCCACCGAGTTGCGGTAGCCGTCATCGTGTCGATCAGCCATCTGTGCAGTCCTCCGTCTCCCGGATTTCAGGGCCGGCGGCAATCGCCAGCCTGGCGACGGTACGCCGCGGGAAGCTTTCACAGGCGGGCCGTTCCCTGGTGTCCCCGGGCGGCCAGCCTGTCAGTTGTATCTTCGGCAGGCGGCGTCACCCTAGTAGGGCTCCGGTTGCCGAAAAGTGCGGAATTCCAACCGTTTGGGTTCGTGGACAACGACGTTCACCGGGCTGTCACCATCCGTTCACCGAGGCCCTTATTCCCGTTAATCGTCAACGCCCGGACCGTCGCTGAGAGGTCCGGGCGCCTTCTGGGCCGACCGCCGAATGGGTGGCGCTATGCTGCCTCGCGCAGCATAGTCCGGCGAAGGCGTTTGACCGCCTGGGCGTGCAACTGGCTGACGCGTGTTTCTGACACCTGGAGCACAACAGCAATGTCCTTCATCGTCAGTTTCTCGACATAATAGAGGGAGACGACAAGGCGCTCCCGTTCTGGCAGGCCCTGCACCGAGCGAGCAAGGTCTTCGTAGAGCTCTCGCTCCTCGAAGCTCCGGGTGAAATCGATGTCTTCGTCGGCGGTCGGCATCTCGGCAGCCGGGAAGGAATCCCCGTCGTCGTCCTTTTCGAGCATCCGGTCGAGGGAGACGGTGACCCAGCGTGCGTTGCTGCTGGTATCGCGATACTGTTCGATGCTCACACCCAGGTGTTCGGCCGTTTCAATCTCCGTTGGTGTGCGGCCAAGCACGGCCTCGAGTTCGCCCTGGGCTTTCTGGGCTTCGCGTGCCTTCTGCCGAACGGTACGGCTCAGGCGGTCCATCCGCCGAAACGCATCGATCATGGAGCCGCGGATGCGTTGGACGGCATAGGCATGGAAGTTGGTGCCCTTCGAGGGGTCGTAGCGGCGCACCGCCTCCACCAGGCCACAGGTGCCATAGCCCACGGCATCTTCGAACTCGAGAAGCCCCGGGATCTCGAGTGGTAGTGAGCGGGCCACTCGTCGTACGAGTGGTGCATATTGCATAACGAGCTGCTGCTGCTCTTCCAGTGTAAGTCGGTTAGGCGATTCAGAACCGCCTGGCTGAGCCCCTGTCGACGGCCATTCCACTTTCTATTCCCCCGGACAGCAACCCCGGCCGTAACCGGTCTGCCTTGGTTGTCGATCCCGTGCAGGGATTGTTCAGGCCCACGCGGTGACAGAACAACGCGGCACGCGTGACGAGTCGGTGCGGAACGGGTAACCAGGGTGCGGGCACCCTTTGGAAGAATGTTTGGTGGCCGACACTGCGTGATGGCGGAGGAGGCGGTACTTCGGAGGTACCGTTTGAGGCTATTCGCTGCATAACTGATATAGTGCGAAGTTCACCTTATCCCGGAGAGCCGGGCTCTCAGGCCGCGTTTCCGCTACCTTTGCTGCGTGACCACCGAAATTGCGCTCGTTGAACGGGGTGGCCGTGTTGCCATGGCGCAGATCTCTGCCGGCGACCTGCCAATCGTGTTCGAACTCGCCCCTTCCGGCTTCTGGCCGAACTGGAACCCTCTTGGTGATTGCCTTGCCGTGAGCACCATCGCGCATGGCGAACCGACAGCCAGTACCGTTGACCTCGTGGGCCGTGATGGCGAGTTCCTTCGCGAACTCCATCGCTCTACACCAAATGTGCAGCCTGTCATTGGTCCCAGGGTGCCCAACTACACCCTCTGGTCACCCCGTGGCGACACGCTCGCGATTGTCGGAACTAGCGCGCTCGGCCTCACCCTCTTCCTGAGCGACCGTGAGGGGGCGATTACGTCATCGCCGGTGCTCAACGGTGCACCGCTTTTCCCCTGCTGGTCACCCGATGGGTCGCACCTTGCGGTGCATGCTGGTCCCGAGATTGTCGTGCTGGAAGTGGATGGCAACAGGAGGCGGAATGTCCTGGCGGAGCGGGCCGTTGGTTTTCGCGCACCCGTCTACAGCCCCGACGGGGCAAGCCTCGCTTTCGCACTCGATGCAGGTGAGGGTGTGCGAGTTGTTGCAGCCGAACCCGATGGAGCAAGCCCGCGCCCACTCGGCGAGTTCCCCGGTGGCGTTGCGCTTGCCTTTCGCCCCGGTACGCGCGAGTTGAGCGTTGCCATTACCCGTTCTCCGGACACTGGCAACTTCGATGATCTGTGGAGTATCGACCTTGATTCGGGAGAGAAACGCCTCCTCGCCCGCGGGCCGTTCGTCTCCTACTACTGGTCCCCGCTCGGAGACCGCCTTCTGACCGTCGTCCCTGCCCAGACTGGCGATGGCCGCTACGCGCTTTATGCATGGACAGCCGATGGCTCGTTCTCCGGTGCGACGGAGGCATTCGTACCGTCGCAGGACTTCCGCACGTCCCTCGGCTTCTTCGACCAGTACCGCCTCTCCCACACGCCCTGGACTGCCGACGGATCTGCGTTCATTGCCTGTGGGAGGTTCGCGGGTGACGCAGTATCGGGCTCGTTTGGCGACCCGGTTGGAGATTATGTCCTGCGATGGCCTGGCAAACGCGGTGCACCGCTCGAACGGCTGATGCCCGCGGTCGCCGCAGTTCCCTCTCCCGGCGCTACGCCCGGAGATGCGCCCGTAAATGGGGGGTAATCAGCCGAAATTGAAGCCCCGATCCCGTCGCATGTACACTCGAGAGTGATTCACCGGCTGTCATGGCCGGAAAGGCAGCACGCCCGCCTCATGGACATTCCTTCGCAGCCGGCCCGGCCGAGCTTCGTCGAGCGCTCCGCTCGTTCCGCCGTCTTCGTCTTTCTCCTCCTCGCGATTGTCACGCTTGCCTTTGGCCTCGGCTGGGGTGTGAAGACACTCACCGCTGACGATTCGGGCTCCAACGGCGCGGCCACGGGCGCCCTTGCCACGGCTAACGGCAAGGACCAGGTGGGTGCGGCCATCCTCACTGAGATCTATGACCTCCTGAAAAACAATTATGTCGATAAGAACACGATTACCCCGGAGAGCTTCCGCGAAGCTGCGATCAATGGTGTCTTGCAATCGCTCAATGACACCCACACGGCCTATCTCAGCCCCGACGACCTCAAGGCCGGCGCCCTCGATCTCAACTCCACCTACCAGGGCATCGGTGCAAGCGTTAGCGACAAGTCAGGCGCGGTGACCATCGTCGCCCCGTTCCGCGATTCCCCGGCCGAGGTCGCAGGTATCCGTGCCGGGGACATCATCCTCGAGGTGGACGGGGCGAAGACCGATGGATGGAGCGATCAGCAGGCTGTGGAGAAGATTCGGGGGGTGAAAGGCACCACGGTCGTGCTCAAGGTGAAACACACGGACGGCACCATCCAGACCATCAGCGTCGAACGTGGTGAGATTCAGATCGACAGTGTCTTCACGGAGCCGCGCCTGGAGGTTATCCCGGGCGAAAGCAAGACCCGGCTCGTCGACAGCACCGGCAAGGACGTCACCGATATCGCCTACATCAACATCTCCCAGTTCCACGAGAAGACCGAGGAGCAACTCAAGCCGAAACTCCAGGAACTGCAGGGCAAACCGCTCAAGGGCCTTATCCTCGACCTGCGTGCGAACCCGGGCGGCCTGCTCAGCACGACGGTCCAGGTCGCGGATGAGTTCCTCGACAGCGGCACGATCCTCTCCGAGAAGGACTCGGGCGGGAAGGAAACCACCTGGACTGCGCACGCCGGTGGCCTTTTCACGAAGCTTCCTATCGTCATCCTCATGGACCAGGGCAGCGCGAGCGGCGCGGAGGTGTTGGCAGGGGCCCTGCACGATAACGGCCGCGCGAAGATCGTTGGCACCCGGAGCTTCGGCAAGGGGACTGTGAACCAACTGCAGCCTCTGACGAAGTGCGGTTCAACCGAGCAGAACGGTTGCGGTGCCCTCTACATCTCGGTCGGCCGCTGGTATACCCCGAACGGTGATCAGATCGAAGGTGTAGGCGTGAAACCCGACGTCGAACTCCCAATGACGAACGACGACTACATCAACAAGGGTGACATTCAACTGTTCAAGGCAATCGATATCCTGCGCGGCAACCCATAGGGCGTTACACTCGGATCAGATGAACCGCGGCCCCGAACCGCCTGCGCGGACCGGGGCCGTTTGTCGTAGCAAGAAGATGGCCGACCCGAACTCCTCTAACATCGCCCAGAACCGCCGTGCCCGGCACGACTACGAGATCCTCCAGCGCTTCGAGGCGGGCATCGTGCTGACCGGTTCGGAGGTGAAATCCGCTCGGGAGCACAAGGTGCAACTGCTTGGCTCGTATGCGCGGGTGCGAGACGGTGAAGTGTGGCTCCAGGATGTGCACATCGCCCCCTACCAGAACGCGGGGTACACACCCCACAACCCGACGCGCGATCGCAAGCTCCTCCTCCACAGGAAAGAGATAGCGAAAATCACCGAGGCGCTCGAGGAGCGCGGCCTCACCCTTATCCCGCTCGCGATGTACTTCAAGCGGGGGAAGGTCAAAGTCGAACTCGGGCTGGGTCGAGGCATGAAACGTTATGACAAGCGCCAGGTACTCAAGGAACGTGATGTCAAACGCGACATGGAACAGGCGGTCCGCCACCGAGCCTGAGCAGCGGCTCCCTCCTCTACCCCCGCTCCAGTAGACTGCGGACACCCTTTTCCGGAGAGCACCATGAAGTTCGGTCTCCATATCGGCCAGCAGAACATCAGCATCGAGGAGATGCGCCGAACGTGGCGCTGGGCCGATACGGCCGGGTTCGACTGGGTCGACGTCTGGGATCACTTCTATGAAGCACCCTATTTCGACGGTAACGGCGCCTGCTTCGAGGCGACGGCCTGCATGGCCGCCATGGCCTGCGAGACGACGAACGTGCGCATCGGGGTACTCGTCCTTGGGATGAATTACCGCCACCCGGCGGTCCTTGCCAACACGCTCACAACCATCGACCAACTCAGTGGCGGGCGCCTCGAAGTCGGGCTCGGGGCTGGCTGGCACCAGCAGGAGTACGCGGCCTACGGCATCCCGTTCCTTTCGATCGGGAAACGGATGGATATCCTCGAAGAAGGTGTCCAGGTGGTGCGGATGCTGACTACCCAGGACCGTTCGAACTTCGAAGGAACGTACTTCCAGCTTCGCAATGCCGCCTGCAATCCAAAGCCGATACAGGCCCGCCCGCGGATCTGGGTGGGTGGAAGCGGCCAGAAGCGCACACTCCGCATCGCTGCCCGTCACGCCGATGGCTGGAATGCACCCTATCCCGGGGTCGAGGAGTTCAGGCAACTCCAGGGTGTGCTCGACATGTGGTGCGAAAAGGAGGGCCGCGACCCCACGACTATCGAGCGCACCGTGAACCTGAGCTTCCACATGGCTGCTTCTCCCGGTGACCTTGGCCGCACCGAGCAGCAGTTCAAGGAGACATGGGGGGCGGCTGCCGACTACCAGCGCGGTCGCGGTGTGGTACTCGGTACCCCCGCACAGGCCATCGACCTGGTGAAGCGCTTCGAGGAAGCAGGCGCCGCACGCGTCAATATCGCGCTGCGGCCTCCTCTTGATTGGGATGCCCTTCACGCCTGGGCTGGCGAAGTTATCCCGGCACTGGGGCCGACCGTGTGAGCCACCACCCAGTGTGTGCGCGCCGAAGCACGTACGATAGTGACCAACGGTACGCCTGTGGGCCCCGGCATGAAGCTCATCCACCGGAGGCGGAATGACCGTACCACGCCGTTCCGCCACGCATGCCGCATGGGCCCGCCACGGTTCCATTCAGTGGCTGCGCGAGGCAATTCAGTCACTTGCCCTCTTCCCCCTCTTCCGAGTTGGCTACAAGGTGGAGGTGCGCGGGTTCGAAAACATCGAACGCCTCTCGGGGCCATGCCTGGTTGTGAGCAACCACAACATGCACCTCGACTGGGGCATGCTGCTCATGGCGTTCCGCGGCAAGTTTCGCCGCAAGACCGTTGTCGCAGCCTCAAAGGACGATCTCTTCAGCAGTTGGGGCCGGAGCTTTAGCGTCCGCCTCTTCGGCAACGCCTTCCCGTTCGAGAATGAGGGTCACAACATCCGGTCCAGCCTCGAACAAACTGCAGCGCTGCTCGCCGATGGCTGGAACGTCCTGATCTTCCCCGAAGGTGGTCTCACCGTCGGTGGCCCGACCCAGCCATTCAAGGCTGGTGCCGGGTGGTTGGCTGCCAGGAGTGGCGCCCAAATGCTCCCGGTGAGGATCGATATCCTGCGTCCCGGGCTTTTCGAGGGCCGATGGCGCCTGTTCCCGCGGGGTCACGTGCGCGTCAACTTCGGTGCGCCGATCAATTGTCCGGAGAACGCCGACCACAACGCGATAACCGCAACCGTCGAGCATGCCGTCCTAACCGCATGAGTGTCGACAAGGACAACGGCCACCTCGAAGCGAACGTCCGGCGGTTGCGAACTGGGAACGTGGTAGCAGGGGGGAGACTTGAACTCCCGACCTCACGATTATGAGTCGTGCGCTCTGACCGGCTGAGCTACCCTGCCACGTGTCGGCGCCGCTCCGGGCCGAAGTTTCAATCTACCAATGCGCATGCGTGCGGGCAACGAGCCTCAATCCAGTTGCGCTGGACGCGGATCGACCCGATGCGTTCGCCAGTGAACCCCGGTGTCGTCGAAGTCTGCTACAACTGCCCACCCGGCCCGTTTGTTCGCGTCGCTCAGTGGCATTGGTGCGCCCGAGTACACGGCAGTCACGCCCCCGGCACTCACGTCTGCCTGTGGCTCCCAGTGTCCAAACGCCATGTAATCCCAGTGGCCCCGGGCATTCGCCACCTCAGATTCATGAATGAGCAGCGATCGGTGTGTCTCGCCGCCCTCATGCACGAAATGGCCGTGGGCGAGGGCGATATGCCAGCGATGGTCGAGCCGCTTCGGTAACCCATCAAGCGGACGGAACTTCCAGTCGGTATCGATATAGGCACGACCCCACAGGACGAGGTCGAGACCCTCCGGCTCGACGAACTGGCCGCGGTGCTCCCGGACGATGGTCAGGCGCTTTGCGATTCCCTCCATGTCGTACCGCCAGTAGATGCTGCCGGGGTCCATAGGGTCGTGGTTGCCGGGGAGGAGGAATGTCTGCCCGCGGAAGCGAGCGATCTCCTGTGCCGCGAACTCCACGGTCTCAGCCGGAACCCTGTCGTTATCGAAGAAGTCGCCGGCGATGACCAGTGCGTCAGCCCCGCTGTCGTTTGCGAGGTCGATAACCCGTCCGAAGGTCTCCTCCATGAGCGAGCGCCGCGTGTGCCAGCGCTCCTCCTGGCTCCCTGCGTATGCACCGAGGTGGACGTCGGAGGTGTGGACAATTCGGAGGGGACGACGGTCAGGCACCGGGCATCGCCTGGAAGAGCCGCTCGAGCGGACGGCGGCTGATACGCATTGCCGCTGCAGCATCCTGCACCTGTCTAAATGCCAAGGAGATATGCACGATATTTCCTTCGAACGAGAGTCCCGACGACGCTGATTTCGGGTATGAACACCCCCGCTCGATGACCTCTGGTAGAAAGGCCATCTCCACCCCCGGAAGTGCCCACAAGGCTACTGGTTCTGCCGTCGCGACGCCAGCCAATGCTAGTCCGGCGACAGCCAGCGGAACCGCAGGATACCTGCATTGAGGCGGCGCTCACCGACTGCACGAAAACCCGGCGTTGGCGTCGGATGCCATGTGTGGTCGAGCAGGTAAAGTACCCCACCGGGGCGAAGAGCCTGCCGTGCTGCACGGAGTACCGCCTGGGCCTTCTCGATGGGGAGGTGACCAATCAGGTGCGCGGCAAAGACGGCATCGGCATCTTCGAAGGAATACCGGGTTGCATCAGCATGGACGAGCTGAACCTGGTCATCGTATCCGGCCAGCCGGTTCTCCGCCCGTTCGAGGAGGAATGGTGACAGGTCGATGCCAGTCAGCTTCGCGGCAGGAAATGCGCGGGCAAATGCTTTCAGTGCGCGCCCTGGCCCGCAGCCAAGGTCGACGATGCGGGCTGGGGGTTGGCTCCGCATCTGGCAAACGACCGCGGCCAGCGTTCGAGGCTCCGAGAAAACGTGATAGACACGGCTGATGACCGCGTCGTACCCCCAGGCGCTGCGGCGCGAGAGGTAGCCTTCGGGAAGAAAGTGCCAGCGCTTCAGGTACCAGCGGGGATACTCAACGCCAGGGGCATGCCGCTCGTGCATCCGTGCGTCAGACACACAGGCCTCTCCGCGGTGTTTCGACATGCCCTGAAGCATTGCTACGGATACTAGGAAACCGGCGGCCTATGGTCACGGGACACCCGCCGCTCCCATGCGTAGAATCCGTGACACTCCAGCACAGTGAAGGACACGTTTGATGATCACCATCGTTGCGAAGCTGCCAGTCACGCCAGGCAAAGAGGATGAAGTTGAGGCCGCATTCAAATCCATGGTTGCGGCGGTGAAAGCGAACGAGAAAGGCCCCGTTGTCGCCTACTCGCTCCATAAGTCGGTAAACGAACCGGGTGTCTACCTCTTCTACGAGCAGTATGAGAACGAGGACGCACTTACAGCCCATGGGAAGAGCGAGCACATGGCCGCATTGAATGGCGCTCTGAAGGGGAACCTTGCCGGGCGGCCAACCATCGAGCGGTACACGAAGATCGCGGGAATCGACTAGTTCCACCAGCCGGGCTGCGGGCGCGTACGGCATCTGTTGCCCGTACTCGCCTGCGGCAGCAGCCTAACGCGCGATGGAGTACGTTCGCGCCGCAATCCTCGGCATCGTCCAGGGCCTCGCCGAGTTCCTCCCGATCTCGTCCTCCGGTCACCTCATCCTCGTCCCCGCACTTTTCAGGTGGCCCGACCAGGGCCTTTCGTTCGACGTCGGCCTGCATGCCGGTACGCTGCTCGCCCTGCTCGCCTATTTCTGGCGTGATTGGCTCGTGATGATCCGCTCCGGTTTGCTGGACCTGAAGAGCCATGGCCTTGTGATGCGGAACTATGCCGAGGAGAGCGTCCTCCTCTGGCTACTTGCCCTCGGGTCGGTACCGGCAGCAGTGGTGGGGTTGCTGTTCAATAGCTGGATCGAAGATAACGTCCGCCAGGCATGGCTGGTCGCGCTCACCATGGGGCTCATCGGCGTCTTGCTCTACTTCGCCGACCGCATGGGGAAGCGTGAGCGCACCATCTCCGATATCGGGATACTCGATGTTGTTCTCATCGGCTGTGCCCAGACCTGCGCGCTGATCCCGGGTGTCTCCCGCTCCGGGGCTACCATCACCGCCGGCCTCTTTCGCAACATCACGCGCAGTGATTCTGCAAGGTTCGCCTTCCTCCTTGGCACACCCGCTTTCATTGGCGCGGCGCTGCTGAAGGCAAAGGACCTCTCGGGCGATTCCGGGCACGAACTCGTGCAACTGCTTGTCGGATTCGCGTTCTCGGCGGTCGTCGGTTTCCTGGTCATCCACCTGCTTCTGCGTTACCTGCAAACGCGCACACTCGTTCCCTTTGCAGTCTACCGATGGGGTGTCGCGGTCCTCACGCTCGTCATTGCTGGCATTCGCGTCGCCTGAAATCGCGTGGCAAAGCGGACCGGCGTAAGCTCCGGCTACCAACCACCTGGAGCATTCACATGGTCCTCGAATCCCTCCGGCTCGATGGTCCGCCCCGACGCGTGGCTATCGTTACCGGCGGCAGCCGTGGCCTTGGCAAAGCGATGGCAACTGCCCTCGCTGATGCTGGCGCCGATGTCTGTATCGCCAGCCGAACGAGAAGCCAGATCGACGAAACGTGTGACTTCCTCGCATCGCGAACCGGCCGCCGGCCGCTCGGTATCACCACGAACGTCCAGGACAGTGCCCAGTGCGACGCGCTTATCGCCCAGACTGTCGAACATTTTGGCAGGCTCGACTACCTGGTGAACAACGCGGGGATTGGCGACCATCGTGGCGCTGGTGCCCGTCTCTGGGACATGACAGACGATGACTGGCATGACACTATCGCCGTGAACCTGAACAGCGCCTTCTACTGCTCGCGGGCCGCCTCGAAGGCACTCGTCGGACAGAACCAGGGTGGGGCGATCGTCAATGTCGCGAGCGGCACCGCCCTTCGTGCACACCCGAGTTCGTTCGCCTATGCGACAGCGAAAGGCGGTGTCATCTCCCTCACGAAGAGCCTCGCGGGGATGCTCGTGGGCGAAAATATCCGCGTGAATTGCATAGTACCGGGTTATGTCGCACAGCATGAGCCTCAGTCACAGGAAGAGTACGAACGTACCCTCGCGCGCGGCCGTTTCAACACGGCCCGCCGGCTCGGTGAGGCATGGGAACTTGGCCCTCTCGCCGTCTTCCTCTGTTCCGATCTCTCCAGCTACATCACTGGCGAGATCTTCGTCATCGACGGTGGCGGCCTCGCCGGGGGTATCGCTCCCACCGGGTACCAGATGGAGGCCGGAAATGTCTGAGTTCGCCTGGCAGCCGAAGCCCGGGTTCAATCTTGCTGGCAAGAAGGCCCTCATCGTCGGCTGTTCGACACCTATCGGCCGGGCTGTGGCACTCGCCTACGCGGAGGCTGGCGCTGACGTTGCCATCGCCTCCGCCACACTGGATGGCGACGAAGTAATGGCCGCAAAGCGGATCGCGAAAGAGGTGGCGAATACTGGCCGTTCGTCGTTTAGCCAGGGGTGGGATGTCACCCTCCCGACCAACGTCCAGGTTGGACTACGCCAGCTAACCAGGGAATGGGGAACGCCATCGATCCTCGTCTACGCGGCCGACTACATGCTTACCAGGGCATTCGCGAAGACAGGAGACGCGGAGTTCGCGAAAGTCCAGGCAATCAACCTCCACGGCGCCTATTACGCCGCGCGCTCCTTCGTGAAGGAACAGTCCGCGGGGGGCAGCGGCCGCATCATCTTTGTGAATACCGTCATGGCAGAGCGCGGTGTTGAGAACATCAGCGCCTACACCTCGGCCAAAGCTGGTGTCATCGGTCTCAGTACGGCACTGAGCCAGGAACTCGGTGGCCGGGGGATTACCTCGAACTGCATCTCGACCGGCTGGATGGACTTCACACCGGGCCGCGGTCCGGCTGAAATCGGCAACAACCAGCTTCTTCGGTTCATCCCGATGCGCCGCTTCGGGCAGGCCGGGGAGGTTGCCGGACTTGCCATCCTGCTCGCGTCGGATGCATCGGGGTATCTCAACGGGCAAGTCTTCCACGTCGATGGCGGAGTGACCCAGCACCTGTAGAGGAACGACGGACGGGCGGCTATCGTTTTAGCCATGTCTGCGAAGCCGCTCGCCATCCGCATGCTCGAACACAAGAAGATCCTGCACGAAACGTTCGAGTTCGATGACACCATTCGCTCGGCCGACGATGTGGCAGCGCACACCGGCATCGCCCCCGAATTGGTGTACAAGACCCTCGTCCTCGAACAGGACCCGCCGAGGGGTAAACCGTACCTCCTGATGATGCCTGCCACCGCTGAGGTAGACCTCAAGCGCGCCGCGGCGGCACTCGGTGTGAAGAAGCTCCGGATGGCGAGCCATCGCGACGCTGAGCGGTATACGGGGCTACAGGTTGGTGGCATCAGTGCTCTTGCCCTCATCGGCAAAGGGTTCACCGTCTGCATCGAGGCCCAGGCTGCACGCCATGAATCCATCCTCGTGAGTGCTGGCCAGCGCGGGTGGGATGTACGGCTGGCGGTGGCTGACCTCCTCGAACTCACCGGCGCCCGGCCGATCGAGGCTGCGAGTCCGTAGCGATTGAGGCTCTCTTCGCGCAGCGAAAACACCCCGGCCTGCGGTCGCGGTGTTATGGGCGAGGCTGAGGCCGGAGCGTACGATGTCCATCATTCGCTACGGAGGCCGGTGATGCCCACAACCTCGAGCAGTGGCTGGGAAATCGCGTACGAATTGCTCGGGAGCGCGGACGCACCGCCCATCGTCCTGGTCCTTGGCCTTTCACACCGGATGGCCCACTGGGGCCGCCTGCCGGGGCTGCTGGCTGAGCGGCTGAGTGTCGTCTCCTTCGATTGCCGCAACATCGGTTCGAGCGAGCGGCGAGACGAACCGTATACCGTGGCCGGCGAGGTCGAGGATATCGCCGCCGTCATGGATGCATGCGGTCTCGAGCGAGCGATCATCTACGGCCGGTCGCGCGGCGGGATGCTGGCCCAGGAGTTCGCACTGCGCCACCCGGAGCGAATCAGGGCTCTCATCCTTTGCGGCACGAGCCACCGGGGGCCTGGTTCGGTTGGTGAGACCGAGCGCGTGACGGAGGCCATGCGCATCGAACCTGGCATGTCGCGCGAAGAAATCTTCGCCAGGCAGGATGAGGCGATGGCCTCACCAGGCTGGCGTGAACGAGATCCCGAAGCGTTCGACTACTGCCTCGCTATTGATCTCGAGGCTCCGCCCCGGCGCTTCGCGGTCGAACGCCAGCGAGAGGCGATGAACGCGTGGTCGAGCCATTCCCGCCTGCACGAGCTAACAATCCCCACGCTCGTGCTCTGCGGAGAGGACGACCCGATGGTGCCGCCCGCCAATAGTGCGAGCCTGGCCCGAGAGATCCCCGGTGCGAAGCTGGAATTCATACCGCAGTGCGGGCATCTGCCGATGCTTGAACAGCCTGGGGCGGTACGAGATGCGGTGTTCCGATTCGTTGAGGGGCTACCTCAGTGACTGACGGCTGACATCTGATCGCGATGAGCCGACGACACCCGGTCGAGATTGTCGATGATGACCTGCACCTGCGATTCGCTCAGGTGCTCGTCGAGCAGTGTTATCCAGACAACCTCTTCCGATTCGAGATGCAATCGAACCGCCGCATAGAGCCCGTGCAGCAATGGCACCAGGTACTGCCGATACGATTCGATGCTCCCATCGGCACGGGCAGCTCCGGCCACCCGCTCCAGGTCTTCGATCATCGCTACGATGGCCGCGTGCTGGGCACGCATGATGTCGCTTGCGCCCATATTGCCGATCACCCCATCCACGGCCGGGAACAGCACGAACTCCTCCGCATGGAGGATCGGCGCGAGGTCAGATCGCAGATAGTGGACCGCCGTATCCAGGGCGGCCAGGGCGACACGGGGGTCCGCATCGAGTGCAGAAGCTGCTTGCTGAACCTGGCGGAGCCCGGTGTGTAATGGCCGCCGCGCTGCGCGAAGCGGTCCAACGACACGGTCGGCTGGTTGAGTGTCACTGTTCGGCATGCCGACAGCCTACTCCACCGGCCCCATCGATGCCCAAGCCTCCGGTAACCGCTGCTTCTGAGGAACTACGGCCTCGACGCCCATCGTGGTGAACTCGCTCGCATGTACGACGCGTCGTTGTATTGTTCCCGCGGGCGGCCTGAGCAGAACGAGGCAGCGCCAGGAGCCAGCCTGCGATGGCAGCAGCGGAACGAGTGGCCGAGAGACACGGGAGCCCGATCGCCAGGCATGCCCTTGCCCGGCTTGTTAGTGCCGAGGGCATCTCTGTCGCTGGCGACTGGGTACTCAACACTGCCGCCTCTATTGCCGTCTACCGAGAGACCGAATCGACCGTCGCCGTGAGTGCACTGCTCGGACTCGCCGCCGTTCCCACGGTTCTCATCGGCCCGTTTGCCGGCGCAACCGCCGACCGGCACGAGCGCCGCCGGATCATGGTGATTGCTGACATGCTGAGTGCAGCAATCCTCGCGCTGGCCGTGGGAGCTTCCGTTGTTGGTGCGCAACTCGCTGCCGTCTATGTAGCGGTGTTCGCCCTTGCGGTGCTCTCGGCGTTTCGCCGCCCTGCTGCCGAGGCACTCAGGCCCGCTGTTGCCGGCGACGACCAAATCGGGCGGGCCAACAGCATGCTCCAACTTGCATCGCGGCTCGCCATGATCCTCGGGCCGGCCTTTGCCAGCGGCCTCATGGTCGCCGGCGGATTGACGCTCGTGCTCGTGGTCGACGCC
>WBZR01002079.1_pt1 | contig 22076 bp, 19 predicted proteins | sample 5204231 | NCBI WGS metagenome assembly WBZR01 (sample SAMN12412403, study PRJNA552823) | activated sludge metagenome | isolation source: activated sludge from anammox sidestream of wastewater treatment plant... | place: USA: Virginia | collected 2017-08 | reverse complement strand
CCGGCCTGCTCGGGGAGCTCGCGGCGCGCGGGCTCCCTATGATCTGCGCCAACCCGGACCTCACCGTCGAGCGCGGCAACCAGATCGTCGACTGCGCCGGCGCGCTCGCGGCCGCCTACGAGGCCCAGGGCGGACGCGTCGCCTACGCGGGCAAGCCTTATCTGCCGATCTACGACATGGCCTTCGCCATGATCGCCGAGCTCAAGGAAAAGCCGGTCGCTCGCGAGCGCATCCTGTGCATCGGCGACGGGCTGCGCACCGACATCAGGGGCGCGGCCGCCGCCGGCCTCGACAGCGTGTTCATCGCCAGCGGCGTGCACGCCCCAGACGGCCTTGCGGTGGAGACGGTGGCCCGCCTCTTTCCCTCGCACGAGGAGCGTCCCGTCGCCGCCATGCCCGCGCTCGCGTGGTAGCCCGAAGCCGCCTGGCCTTCAGCCGACCGTGAGCACGATCTTGCCGATGTGCTGGCTCGTCTCCATGCGTGCGTGCGCCTCAGCGGCGCGCGCGAGCGGAAACGTGCTGTCGACAACGATTTTCACCTTGCCGCTCGCCACCGCCGGCAATGCGTGGCGCTCGACGGCGCAGGCAATCGCGCCCTTGACCTCGGTCGGCCGGATGCGCAGCGTGGAGCCCGTGAGCGTCAGCCGCTTCAGCATCACGCGCATCATGTCGACCGTCACCTTCGAGCCCGACTGATAGCCGATGTTGACGAGCCGCCCGTCGTCGGCGAGCGAGCGGATGTTGCGCTCGACGTAGTCGCCGCCCACCATGTCGAGGATGACGTCGACGCCGCGGCCGCCCGTCTCCGCCTTCACGGCCTCGACGAAATCCTCCTGCCTGTAGTCAACGGCGCGATGGGCGCCGAGCGCGAGGCAGGCTTCGCATTTCTGCGGCGACCCGGCGGTGGCGATGACCTTGGCGCCGAAGGCGCGCGCGAGCTGGATTGCGGTTACGCCGATGCCGCTCGTGCCGCCGTGCACGAGGAACCACTCGCCGCTCTTCAGCGCGCCACGCTCGAACACGTTGTGCCAGACGGTGAAAAACGTCTCGGGGATCGCCGCCGCCTCGACCGCCGAAATGCCGTCGGGAACGGCGAGCGTCGCGGCGTCCTCGGCCAGCGCATACTGCGCATATCCGCCGCCGTTGAGCAGCGCCATGACGCGGTCGCCGACCGCGAAGCGCGACACGCCCTCGCCGACGGCCGCAACCCGCCCGGCCGCCTCGAGGCCGGGCAATTCGGAATGCCCCTTCGGGGCCGGGTAGAGCCCTTTGCGCTGCAGGATGTCGGGGCGGTTGACGCCCGCGGCCTCGACCTCGATCAGAACCTCTCCCGCCCCCGGCCGCGGCACCGGCCTCTGCTCCTCGGTCAGCACCTCCGGCCCACCCTTGCCGTGAATGGCGATGGCAGTCATGGTCTCGGGCAGCGTCGACATGGGAGATCCCTCGGACAGAGCAATGCAGGTGGCGCGTGCATACCCGCCGTGGGCACGTCCGACAACCCGGGGCGGCTTGTGACGCTCCAGCGAAAGTGTCACGGTCCGCGCCGAGAGGACACGTACCCGAGGAGCGAACGCCATGGATTGGGACGATGCGAAACCGACGGCGCCGAGATCGGCGAGCGTCGGCGACACTCTCGAAACGCTGTCGGTCGCCGAGCTGGAGCAGCGGATCAGCGCGTTTGCGGCCGAGATCGAGCGCGTCAAGGCGGAGCTCGCGAGAAAGCGCGCCCACGAAAATGCCGCCGCTGCGCTCTTCAAAAAGCCCGCCGATTGAGGGGCGCGCGCCGGGCAAGCCGGAAATAACCTCCGGTCTCGGCTGCATTGACCCGGCGGCCGCCTGCGGGCTAGCATTTGCCCCTGCGCAACATGGAGTGGCATCGACGCAGGCGCGCTTCCCCGAGCCCGACCCGCCCCGTCAGCCGCAAAACCTTTGATTGAAATACTGATTGTCGCGAGCCTCATTCTTTTGAATGGCCTCTTTGCGCTGTCCGAGCTGGCCGTGGTCTCCGTCCGCCAGCCCCGCCTCAAGGCCATGGCTGCGAACGGCAAGAGGGGTGCGGACGCCGCCCTCGCGCTCGCAGCCGACCCGGGGAAGTTCCTGTCCGCCGTGCAGATCGGCATCACGCTGATCGGAATCATCAACGGCGTCTATTCGGGCGAGACGTTCGGTCAATATGCCTACGCGGCGCTGCGGGGCGCCGGCCTGTCCGAAACCGCGGCTGCCGCGCTCGGATACGGGAGCGTCATCGCCGTCATCACCTATCTCTCGGTGATCGTCGGCGAGCTCGTTCCGAAGAACCTGGCGCTCAGGAACGCCGACACCATCGCCTGCCTCGTCGCGCCCGCCATGACCGCCTTCTCACGCATGGCACGGCCCGCCGTCTGGCTGCTCGACGCCTCCACGCGGCTCGTGTTCCGTCTGCTCGGGCAGGCGGAGACCAGCGAGAGCCACGTCTCCGACGAGGAGATCGCCATCCTGATCTCCGAAGCCGAGGCGGCGGGCGTGCTCGAGACGCACGAGCGCGAGATGATCTCCGGCGTCATGCGTCTCGCCGACCGAACGGTCGTCGGTCTCATGACGCCGCGCACCGACGTCGACTGGATCGACATCACGGCCTCCGACGAGGAGATCCGCCGGCGGGCGCGTGAGATTCCTCATTCGCTGATCCCCGTCGGCGAAGGCGATATCGATACGCTGATCGGGATCGTTCGCGCCCGCGAGCTGCTCGCCGACATTCTGGCGGGAGGTGCCCTCGACATCCGGGGCCGGCTGCACAAGGTCCCGATCATCCCCGAGACCATGGACGCCCTCGATGCCCTCGACACTCTGCGCGAAGCCGAGGTGCCCATCGCGCTGATCCACGACGAGTACGGCCACTTCGAGGGGCTCGTGACGCCGGTCGACGTGCTCGAAGCGATCGTCGGCGCGTTCAAGTCGGAAGGCGAGGAGCCCGACGCCGTCGAGCGCGCCAACGGCTCGTGGCTGCTCGCGGGCTCCATGCCGGTGGACGAGATGGCGGCCCGGCTCGGCATCTCGCTGCCGCCGAAGCGCAGCTACGCCACCGTCGCCGGGTTCGCGCTGGCTCACTTGCAGCACATCCCGAAAACCGGCGAGAGCATCGAGGCGAACGGTTGGCGCTTCGAAATCGTCGATCTCGACGGCCACCGCATCGACAAGGTGCTCGCCTCGCGCGTCGGGACCCCGGCGTAGCCACGCGTCTCCTTCCGCGACCAGCGTGCGCACCGCTGTCCCGACCCGGGGCACGCGTTCACGCCCTGCACGGGCGCAGTGGTGAATGGCGCGGCAGGCTGAAAACCGTTTCCCGTTAAGCCTCCCTTAGGGAGCCGGGGATACGATTGTCCCATATCCAGACATCTGGATCCTGGGTGGTGCCTAGCCGCCCTGTTTGACGCCTCCCTGTCGACTTTCCGAGCCGCCGCGAGGCGGCTCTTTTTTTGGGCGCGGCTCTTGCAGCGCTCATCAAATCAAGATCGTTCCTTGGGATTGTCTCCTTCTTGGCCAATTCTGTTAACTCTGGCCTCTTAGGATCGAGGGATGGTAGGGTGATCAGATCGTAGGTGTGTGTGTCAAAGCGTGTCATGAGCAACAGTTCCAGCGTAGAAAATCTGTTTGTCGCCAGGGGCGAGACCGTCTCCTTCGGAGAGCGTTTTCAAGCCTCGGAGCAATTCGATCGCGTTTTCTCGGAGGGCATGGCGCTCGTGGAGCGCTCGGCCGCCTACCTCGACGGGGAAGGCCGCCGCGAGAGCAAGGGCCTTCCCGGCCAGGTCACGGTTCTCTACGCCACCGAGAGCATGCGGCTCACGACGCGGCTCCTCGAGCTCGCCTCCTGGCTGCTGATCCGCCGCGCGTTGAAGGAAGGCGAGATCACACGCGAGGAAGCCGACGCCAAGCGCGCACGCGTCAAGCTGCAGACGCTCGGCCGCCCATCCCATACCAAAGGCTTCTCGGACCTGCCCCAGGGGCTGCGCGACCTGATCGATGCGAGCTTCCAGCTGCACGATCGCATCGTCCAGCTGGATCGCGCCATGGCCGCCCCGGCCGAGGACCTTGACGAAGCCGCTCCCGTCAACCCCGTCGCGACGCAGATCGACGCGCTCGAGCAGGCGTTCGCGACAGGTCTCCGCCGCACCGCGGCCCGCTGAGCGGCTCCCGACATCGTCAGATATAATAAAGGCCCGGGATCCACCGGGCCTTTTCCGTTCGAGCCGTCTCTGTTCGACCCGGTCTCTGTTCGAGACCTCGGGCGCGCCTACTTGAGGAAGCCTTCGAACTTCTTCTTGAAGCGCGACAGGCGGCCGCCACGGTCCATCAGGCGCTGATCGCCGCCGGTCCAGGCGGGATGCGAGCTCGGGTCGATGTCGAGGGTGAGCTCGTCGCCTTCCTTGCCGTAGGTGGAATAGGTGATGAACTCGGTCCCGTCGGTCATCTTGACCGTGATCTGATGATAGTCGGGATGCAGGTCGGAATCTTTCTTCATGGCGGCGCTCGTTGCAAAAAGGGGCCGAGTGCAAATCCGCGCAAGACCTGGCGCAGTGCACCAAAAGCGGCGGAATGCCCGACGGCACGGCCCCCGAATTTCTGGATGCGCTTCTATAGTCGAGATGCCCCGGCGGCACAAGCGCCGAAAAATCAAGCAACCGGAAGGCCTTTGTCGCGGCCCGGCCCGGTCGATGCCGGCTCGCGGCCGTCCTTTGGCGCGGCATTCCGCGCGACGTTACCGGTTGGCGTTGACGCCAGGGCGCCGCGTCGCGCATGGTCAAAAAAAAGCGCAAGAAGGAAACACGAACGCGCGCCCGGCAACGATCGCCTGGGGCCCGGCCCGTCCGAAACTCGGATCCGAGGCCCGGGCGAAGGGCCGGAGCCGGGCGTCCGGGCGGTCACAAGGGGATCGCACACCAGGGGAAACGCCCAATGCGAAAGTCCGACACGTGAGCCAGAAGGACCATTCCGAGATCCACGCGGCCGCCGCCACCGCCGGCGCCGGCACGACAGAGCAGGCCGCCGCGGCGCGGCCGTCCCTGCGCCCGCTTCTGGCTCTCAAGCCCTACCTCGTCCGCCATCCGGCCCAGCTCGCTTCGGCCGCGGTGGCCCTCGTCCTCTCCGCCATGGCCATGCTGGCCATTCCGCTCGCCGTGCGGCGCATGATCGATCACGGCTTCGGCGCGCACGACGGCGCGATGATCGATCAGTATTTCATGATGATGATCGGCATCGGCTTCGTGCTCGCGGCCGCCAGCGCATCGCGCTTCTACCTCGTCAACTGGATCGGCGAGCGCGTGGTCGCGGATCTGCGCGCCGACGTATTCGCCCACCTCACGCGCCTCGGCCCCGACTTCTACGAGCGGACACATTCCGGCGAGGTGATGAGCCGCCTCACCGCCGATACGACGCAGATCAAGGCCGTCGCGGGTTCGGCGATCTCGCAAGCGCTGCGCAACGCCATCATGCTCGTTGGCGCGCTCACGATGATGATCGTCACGAGCCCCAGCCTTTCGCTGCTGGTGCTGATCGCCATCCCCGTGATTGTGCTGCCGCTGATCGGCTACGGACGCTCCGTCCGCCGTCTCTCCCGGCACGCCCAGGACACGCTCGCCGAGGCCTCGGCCTACGCGGCCGAGAACCTCGCGGCCGTGCGCACCATGCAGGCGTTCGGCCATGAGGATGCGGTCGCGGGCCGCTTCGCCAAGGCCGTCGAGCGCTCCTTCGAAGCAGCCCGCAGCCGCCTCGTCGCCCGCGCCGGCCTCACCGGCCTCGTCATCCTGCTCGTGGTTGCGAGCATCGTCGGCGTGCTCTGGTACGGCTCGTCGGCGGTGATCAGCGGCGAGATCACGGGCGGGCGGCTCAGCCAGTTCGTCATCTACGCGCTGTTCGCGGCCGGCGCGCTCGGCGAGCTGTCGGAAGTCTGGGGCGAGACCACGCAGGCGGCGGGCGCGGCCGAGCGCATCACGGAGTTCCTTGCGGTCACGCCGGAGATCGCCTCGCCGGCAAACCCCGTGGCGCTGCCCGTGCCCGTGAAGGGTGAGATCGAGTTCCGGGCCGTCCGCTTCGGCTATGCCGGCCGCGCCGGCGTCCCCGCGCTCGACGGCGTCTCCTTCCGCATCGCGCCCGGCGAGCGTGTGGCGCTCGTCGGCCCGTCGGGTGCCGGCAAATCGACCGTGCTCAATCTGCTGTTGCGCTTCTACGATCCCGCAAGCGGCGAGATCCTGATCGACGGCATCAACATCGCGTCGTTCGCCCTCGCCGACCTGCGCGCCGTCACAGCGCTGGTGCCGCAGGAGGTCGCGCTGTTCGCCGATACGGTCGCCGAGAACATCCGCTACGGCACGCCGGGCGCCACCGATGCCGACGTCTCCCGCGCCGCCGTCGCCGCCCAGGCCGACGGCTTCATCCGCGCACTGCCGCAGGCCTACGAGACGAAGCTCGGCGAGCGTGGCGTCTCGCTCTCGGGCGGCCAGCGCCAGCGCATCGCCATCGCCCGCGCCATCCTGAAGAACGCGCCGGTGCTGCTGCTCGACGAGGCGACCAGCGCGCTCGACACCGAGAACGAAATCGCCGTGCAGCGTGCCCTCGAAGCGCTGACCAAGGGGCGCACCACTATCGTCGTCGCCCATCGCCTCTCGACCGTGCAGAACGCCAACCGCATCCTGGTGCTGGATCAGGGCCGCATCGTCGAGAGCGGCACGCATGCCGAGCTCATCAAGAAGAGCGGCCTCTACGCCCGCCTTTCCGAGCTTCAGTTCGGCAGCGAGGCTGCGGAGTAGTCTTGAGGCGTGTCGGGACCCGACCTCGGTCGGACTGACGCTCGTCTTCGGTGGCGCCGACCGCAAAACTCGATGTCGTTGCGGGATCCTGGCAGAGGCCGGCTCCGCATGCACGGCCGGGGCCTGGATGGGCCTATCGCCGTTCCGACTTGAATCGAAACAGTGCCGTGCCTCCTCACCCACGCGCTTGCGCGCGACCTTTCCCCGTCATGGCGGAGCCATGCTTCGCATGGACGTCATGGCGGAGCCATGCCTCGCATGGACGGGAGAGGTGAAAGAGCCCCCCTTCACCTCTCCCATGCGAAGCATCGCGCGGATGAGGGGCAGGGACAATTCCATCTGAAACGGAAAGACCCAACCTGGGACCGCGCGACGGGCGTTCGTTCTAAGGCCCTTCGCTCACCGCCGCCTGCGGCGCGGCCGACTGCTGTCCGTGACGCGCCAGCACGGCGCGCGCGCGGGCGACCACCGCATCCGCCATGGCGGCCTGCCCTTCGGCGGTGGGGTGGAACGCGCCGCCATAGGTCGCCGCGAGCAGCACCTGGAACCAGGAGAAGCTCTGCAGCTTGAGCACGTTCTGCAGAACGGAGCCGGCCGCGTGGAAATTGCCGGTGAGAAACGCATCGTTCGGCGTGCGGAACCACCTCTGCCGCGCGGCATAGGGCTGAAAGTGCACCGGGTTGTAGGGCTCCCAGATGCTGCCGTGCCGGCGCGGCAGCCTGAGATCGTCGACCAGCGAGCCGAGCCCGTCCGTATGCCCTGCGCAGACGCCGCGCCCGACGAACGCCTTGCGATGGGCCTCCGCATAGCTCCAGCCGTGCGCGCCGGCGCTCTTCTCCATCACCTGATCGAGCTTGTCGGCGAGCCACGAGGAGGAAAGCGCCGCCTTCTGCGTGATCCGGAACTCGCTGAACACGTCCATGCCGGCCGTGCCGTCACGGCACATGCGCCCGGTATCGTCGAGCAGCGCGAACGGAGGGTAGGCGGAAAGGATGATACGGTCGCTCTCGTCCCAGGGCACATGCAGGATGCCGTGCACCGCGCGGTTCATGGCCTTATAGCGCTGATCGAGGCGCGTCAGGAGATCCTCGCTCTCCTTGTTGCCGTGCAGCTGGCCGAACCAGCCGCCGAGGCTGCGCACGAGCGACTCGTCGGACAGCACCGCATTGGCGACGAGGCGCGCGAAGCCGATGTCGTTGCCGCCGACCGACATCAGGACGAGATCGATCTTGCGGGCCTTCTCATAGGGACACTTGGAAAGCGTGAGCCCGCCCTTGAGCTCGGGGATGATGCCGTTCATGTGGTAGGCTTCGGGCATGTCGATTTTCGGGGCGTCGCGCTTGCCGCATTGCGCGTCCGCCGCGGCCGAGATCTGCGACAGATCGGGCGGGGTCGGCACCCATTCGTTGCCCTTGTAGCGCAGGAAAAGCCCCCACGTGACCTCCGCGCCCGAGCAGGCGAAGCCGGCGTACGTCACGGCGCGGTGCGGGTCCTCGACCGCAAGCTCGAGCGCTGCCCTCAGCTGATGCGAATAGAGCGAGCGATGGCAGGCCTGGTCGAGCCAGCGCGCATTGCCCTCGATGAAGGCCGCGTCGCCGACCTCCTTCCACGCCCCCACACGCGCCGGATAGCCGGTGAGATCGTCCGCGCCGCCGCCTTTGCCGTAGGAGATCGTGCGCTCGGGCGAGAAGCGCACCGGCACGTCGGGGTTGCCCTCGCCGGAGCCGAAGCTGTCGCCGATGCCCACGACGAAGATGTCGCGCACCCTGATCTCGGCCGACGCCACCGCGACGCCGCCGATCTCGACCCGCGCGGCAAGGCCGGTGGGATAGGGCGCCGCAAACGTCACCGCCTCCTCGCAGGGCCGCACGACGGCGGACTCCGGCCCGCTCCGATCGCCGGGCTCGCGCCCCAGCTCCGACGTCACCCAGCGGCAATCGACGCCCGGCTCGGCCATGCCCTTGAGCGTGGCGATCACGCGATGGCTCGCGGGGTTCACATAGTCGCCCTTGTCCGGGCAGACGTGCCTGTTGCGCGCGCCCGTCCAGCACGTCTTGCGGTACATGGTCTCCGCCCATCCGTCCTCGTGACGGCGCGACAGCGCCTGCTCGGCGGCGAGCACGGGGTCCCTCTGCCGCTGCTCGGGGCTGAGCTCCAGGTACGTCGCGCGATGGACCTCGGTATCCTTGGGATCGACGAAGAAGCGGAACGGGTTCTCGACACGCCATTCGATCTCGACCGTCACCGGCTGCGGATCCGGTCCGAACGGCAGCCCATCGTCGGACTGCGGCACCTGCGGGCGAGGCGCCAACAGCGGATCGATCGCGTCGCCGATGGAGGGCGCGCGCGGCAGAGCGGGCTCGGCCGGCAGAGCGGGCCCGGTGCGCACAGGAGCGCGCTCCGCGTCCCCGATCAAGGATTCGATCGTCGGCTCCCCCCGCGGCGTCTCGGGCACGTCCGGCACCACGCCAGGGTCCGCCTCGACGGGGAGCCCCGCCGGCTCAGCCCAGGCAAGGCCGACCCAGAGGACGACCGCCGCAGCCGTGCAAACGAAGAGCCGAACCATACCTGATCTCGATCCCGATGATCTGACGCCGGCGCGATGAGCTAGATCCGGCCGCGCCACCGCGCGAACCACAGTCTCGTGACACGCGAAAGCGGCGAAATATCCGCAACGTCCGACAGCACATCCCGCTGCGGCGCGACGACGGCCTTGAGATAGGGCGCGACCAGCGCCAACGTCAGAAACGCCGGGAGCGCGCCGCGTCCAAGGTCAGCCTCTCCGCGCCGGAATTCCGCCAGCGCGTCCGTCGCATCCTCCGCCAAGCGTTCGAGCAGGGCTCGCGTCGCCTCGCGCGCCTCTGCCGGGCCCAGGGTCCGCGGGTCGCGCAGCGGCCCCGACTCCTCCGCCGGAAGCGGCAACCGACCAAAAGCAAGATGCTGTGGCAAGGTGAGGGCAAGCCGCGTCAGAGCCAGCGCACGGGCGGCGGGCTGCGCGAGCCGCTCCGCGGCCGCCTCCCCCGCCGCGCCGAGCACGGTGAGGGCCAGCCGGATCGGCGCCTCTTCCGTCTCGCCCGCATAGAGGGCGAGCGCGTGCTTATCCGGGATGCCGTCCTCGTAGAACGTGCGCGACGCGCCTTCGAGGGGGGCGGCCAGCAGGTCGCCGGGAAGCGAACGGCGACGCTTGAGGTCCATCAGCGCCTCGGCGAGAGGATGTCCGCCCGCGGTCGCGGAGGCAAGAGCATCGCGCCACCACTGCAGGCGGATCTCGCCGATGGCGGGCTCATGCGCAACGAACGGGATGCGCCGGACCTCGCCGAGATAGGCCGCGAGCACGACGAGATCGCCCTGTGCCGCGGCAGGTGCCAGCAGCGCCGCCAGGTAGAGGTCGTAGGCGTGCGTGCGGGCCGCTTCGAGAACGGGACCGGACAAGCGGGGATCGGGCGTCGGCATGGAGCCCTTCTTATGGGACGGCAATGAGCGCGGCCGCGACCGCCCGGCCCTCGGCCAGGAGCATGTTGTAGGTCCGCGCCGCCGCGCCTGTGTCCATGGCCTCGAGCGCAATTCCGGCCGTCTCGCACGCCGCCCTGAGACCGGGCGGCGGCCGCACGAGATGCACGCCCGTGCCGAGGAAGATGAGGGAGACGCCGGAGCCGGGCGTGAGGGCGTCGTCGAGTGCTGACCGGTCAAGGGCCTCGACCGTCGCGACGGGCCACTCCCAGATGCCCGAAGGCAGGCACAGGATGGAGCCTTTATGGCTCATCCCGCCGAAGCGGAACCCGCCGTTGCCGTAGGCATCGATGGGAACCTGCCGCGGAAGATGCGCACGCGCGCCCATGGGCGGGCTCCCGGAGGATCAGGGCCGCGCCGACGCGGCGTCCGGAGCCGGCTTCGCGCCCTCTCCGCTCCACTCGCGCTTGATGCCGAGGTAATCGATCAAGGGGGCCGAGACGAAGATCGACGAGTAGGTGCCGATCAGCACGCCGAACAGCATCGCGAACGTGAAGTAGCGGATCACCTCGCCGCCGAGGAAGAACAGCGACAGCAGCACGGCGATGGTGGTCACGCCGGTCAGGATGGTGCGCGACAGCGTCTCGTTGATCGACAAGTTGAGCAGCTCGTTCAACGGCATCTTCTTATACCTGCGCAAATTCTCGCGGATGCGGTCGGCCACCACGACGGAGTCGTTCACCGAGTAGCCGAGAATGGTGAGCAGCGCCGCCACGATCGACAGGTCGAACGCCAGCTCGAACAGTGAGAAGATGCCCGCCGTGACGAGCACGTCGTGGAAAAGGCCGACGACGACGCCCACCGAGAACTGCCACTCGAAGCGGAACCAGACATAGGCCACGATGGCGACGATCGAGGCGAGCACGGCGATGACGCCGGTCATCCTGAGCTCGCCCGACACCGCCGGTCCCACGACCTCGATGCGCCGCTGCTCGTAATCGCCTCCGAGCGCCTCGAGCACCCTGTTGGCGGCCGCCTGCTGCGCGTCCTCGCCCCCCGGCTGCTGCTCGAGGCGGATCAGCACGTCGGCCTCCGTGCCGAAGCTCTGGATCTGCACGTCGCCGAGCCCCAGTCCGCCGAGCTTGTCGCGCATCATCGCGACGTCGGCGTTGCCGTGCATCTCGCGCACCTCGATCAGCGAGCCGCCCTTGAAGTCGACGCCGAAATTGAACCCTTTGACGAGGATGATCCCGAGCGACAGCGCCATCATGACGATCGACAGACCGACGCACAGGCCCTTGTACTTCATGAACGGCAGCATGGTGCCGTGGGGAAAGAAGTCATGACCCTTGAAATCGGGCACGAGGAACATGGGCTCAACCTTCCTTAAATCGGCACGACGAGCGAACGGCCCTTGGTGCGCGCGTTCTTGAGCCACATCGCCACGAGGAGACGGGTGACCGTGACTGCGGCAAACACAGACGTGATGATGCCCAGCGTCAGCGTCACGGCGAAGCCGCGGATCGGCCCGGATCCGAGCCAGAACATGATCACGGCCGCGGCGAGCGTGGTGAGCTGGCTGTCGATGATGGTGACGAAGGCGCGCTGGAACCCGTTCTCGATGGCGGCGATCGGCGTCCGGCCGGCCCTCAGCTCCTCGCGCATACGCTCGTAGATCAGCACGTTCGCGTCCACGGCCATGGCGATGGTGAGCACGAAGCCCGCGATGCCGGGCAGCGTCAGCGTCGTGCCAATCATCGACATCAGCGCCAGAATGAGGATGCCGTGCACGAAGAGGCCGATGATGGCGTACACCCCGAACGTGCCGTAGGCGAAGATCGTCATGATGATGGTCGCCCCGAAGCCGACCAGGCCGGCGAGCTTGCCCGCCTCGATGCTGTCGGCGCCGAGCGACGGCCCGACGGTGCGCTCCTCGACGATGGTGAGCTTCGCAGGAAGCGCACCGGAGCGAAGCTGGATGGCGAGGTTGTTGGCGGTCTCGACCGTGAAGTTGCCCGAGATCTGGCCCGAGCCACTGAGGATCGCGTCTCGGATGACGGGCGCCGAGATCACCTTGCCGTCGAGCACGATGGCGAACGGCTCGCCCACGTGCGTCTTCGAGAAGTTGCCGAACTTGCGGGCGCCGGACTGGTTGAAGCGGAAGCTGATGACCGGCGCGTTGGTCTGGCTGTCGAAGGCCGGCTGGGAATCGACGAGATCGTCGCCCTGCACCACCGGAACCTCCTGCAGCACGTAGGCCGACTGATAGCTCCGCTCCGATTCATCGGCCTCAAAGACGCGGTAGCCCGCGGGGGGCCGCGAGGCTTTCGCCTCCTCGGCGGTTACGGTCGGATGCACGGCGTGGAACGAGAGCTTGGCCGTCTTGCCGATCAGCTCCTTGAGCTCGCGCGTGTCGGTCAGTCCGGGATACTGCACGAGGACGCGGTCGCGGCCCTGCTGCACGACCGTCGATTCGGCGGTGCCGAGCGCGTTGACACGCCGGTTGATCGTCTCGATCGAGGCCGCCGCCGCATGCGTGAGGCGCTGATCCATTCCGAACTGCGTCGGCCGGATGAGAATGAGGCCCGGCTCGCTCCCCTTCTCGACCTCGGTGTCGTTACCGCTCGTTCCCAGGATGAGGTTGCCGACCGGCTGCACGATCTTGCGGATCTCCTTCAGCGCCGCGTCGGTGTCCTCGGGCTTCACGAGCCGCACCTGAACCGCGTCGTTGGCGATGCCGATGCCGGAAAATCCGATCTTGGCGTCACGCAGCGTCCTACGCGCATCCTCCCGCAACGTGTTGAGCCAATCCGTGCGCAGCTCCTTCTGGTCGAGCGCGAGCAGAAGGTGGGCGCCACCCTGAAGGTCGAGGCCGAGCGGCATCTGCCGCTTGGGCAGGAAGCTCGGCCACGATTCGAGCGTCTCCTTCGAGACGAAGTTGGGAAGCGCGAACAGGAAGCCGACGAAAATCGTCCCCAAGATCGCGATGATCTTCCAGCGCTCGAAATGCAGCATCGTGGAGCGGGCCTCCCTTGAGTGTTGCGTGACGGGGCGCATCGGCGCGCTCGGGCGCGCCGTGCCGTCTGCGCTTATTTCGTGGCCGGAGCGTCCTTGACCGGCTCGCTCTTCGAGCGAACGTCGAGGAGCGTGCTCTTGAGCACGCGCACCTTGAGCGTCTCGGTGAGCTCGACCTCGAGCTCGTCAGAGTTATCCGCCACCCGCACGACCTTGCCGACGAAGCCGGCCGACGTCACGACCGTATCGCCGCGGCGCACGCGCTCGATCATCTCGCGATGCTGCTTCTGGCGCTGGCTCTGCGGCCGGATGACGAGGAAATAGAAGATGACCACCATCAGCAGCATGGGGATGAGCAGACCGCTGAACGGGTCCGAAAGCACGCTGCTGGACTGGGCGTAGGCCGAAGTGATGAACATGTGGGACAGGTCCTTGCCGGATCGTCGAATGAAGGTGGAATGCGAAATGCAGCCAGCCTCACGGGGAACATCACCCCGCGAGCCTGCCTGCCCGAGATCGGGCGCGACTATAGTGCCCGGGGGCTCGTTTGCAACCCTGGCCGATCCCGCGGGAACCCTGACGGGTCGCCGCCCTGGCCGGCGAACGGCGCATCGGGTTATAGAACTCCGGAAACGGTCGTCCCGCCCGTCGCTTGCGCGCACAGGCGCAGGGCAACCGCGGCGGCCCATCAAGGCAAACCCCGATCATGACCCACACCTCCGACCTCGCCCGACGCCTCGACCGCATTGCCGCCGCCCTCGAACGGCTGGCGCCGCCTCCGCCCGCGCCGGCGCGCTTCGAGGCGGCGGACGCCTTCGTCTGGCATGCCGCCGACCAGTCGTTCCAGCCGGTCGCGACCGTGAACCGTGTTCCGCGCGCGCTTCTCAAGGGCATCGACGGCTCGGCACGCCAGCTCCTCGACAACACGCGCCGCTTCGCGGACGGGCTGCCGGCCAACAACGCGCTCCTGTGGGGGGCGCGCGGGATGGGCAAATCGAGCCTCGTCAAGGCCGTCCACGCCGAGGTGCAGGCGGCAAGCGCGGCGAAGAAGGCGGGCGACCTGAAGCTCGTCGAGATCCATCGCGAGGACATCGCGACGCTGCCGGCCGCGCTTGCCGAGATGCGCGCCTCGCCGCATCGCTTCATCGTGTTCTGCGACGACCTCTCCTTCGACCACGACGACACGAGCTACAAATCGCTGAAGGCCGTGCTCGAGGGCGGCATCGAGGGGCGTCCGGCGAACGTCCTTTTCTATGCCACCTCCAACCGCCGCCATCTGATGGCGCGCGAGATGGTCGACAACGAGCGCTCGACCGCCATCAATCCCTCAGAGGCGGTCGAGGAGAAGGTCTCGCTCTCGGACCGCTTCGGTCTCTGGCTCGGCTTTCACAACTGCAGCCAGGACGATTATCTCGCCATGGTCGAAGGCTACGCCCGGCATTTCGATCTGCCGGTCGCGCGCGACGATCTCGTTCGGGAGGCGCTCGAGTGGAGCGTCACACGCGGCGCACGCTCCGGCCGCGTCGCCTGGCAGTTCACGCAGGATCTGGCGGGACGCCTCGGCAAGACGTTGCCGTTGTGAGGGACGGGACGTGAGGCAGCGGGCAACGGCAACAGGCAGGGGGTAGCAAGCTGGATGCGCGGCAGCCGTATACCGACCGCTGCCGGCTGCCCGCGCGCCCGCGCTTCACCCCTGCCTGCCTGCCTGCCTGCTGCCTGCTGCCTACCCTAAAGTCTTTCCATGAACGGCGTCGGATCGACCGGCTTCTGACCCTGGCGCAGCTCGAAGTGCACCTGCGGCTGGTCCACCTGACCCGTCCGCCCGGTCTTGGCGATGACCTGACCGCGCCGGATCTGGTCGCCACGCTTGACGAGCAGCTCGTCGGCGTGCGCGTAGGCGGTGACCCAGCCGTTGTCGTGGCGGATGAGCACGAGGTTGCCGTAGCCCTTGAGCTCGTCGCCCGCGTAGGCGACCACGCCGCTCTCGGCTGCGTGCACGTCGGTGCCCATCGGCGCGGCGAGATTGACGCCGTCGTTGTGCGTTCCGTCCGGACGCGGCCCGAAGCCGGCGATGACCTTGCCGGCCACCGGCCAGCGCAGCTTGGAGAAGCCTGCGACGGCCGTCGAGTTGCCGCTCATCGCCGGAGAGACCGCATCGCTCGCCGTGTTGGTCTCCACTCTTGCGACACGCTCGGGTGCGGCCGGCGGTGAGGACGCGCCGGGTCCGGCCAATCCCGACCCGTTGATCATGGTCGGCTGCTGCGGCGTCGAGCCGATCGGGGGCACCGGCTCGCCGAGCCGCACGACGCCGGGCGTGGGCTGTGGCGTCTCCTGCGCCGCAGACGGGGCCGCGGGCGCGGAATAGGGCGGCGGCTCGTAAGCGGGTGCCGACGGTGCCGCCGCCGCGACCGTCGTCGACGACGACGGATGGCCCGGCACCTTGAGCACCGTGCCCGGCTTCACCTTGCGAGAATCCGAGATGCCGTTGTAGCGCTCGAGATCGGCGAGCTTCACGCCGTTCTCACGCGCGATGCCGTAGAGCGAGTCGCCCTGCCGCACCGTGTGGCGGCCGGTCCAGTCCGACGGCGCATCCGCTGCCGGCGCGGCCTGCACCGGCCGCACGGCCACCGTCTCATACTCCTCGCGCGGCGGGCGTGCCGGCTCGGTCGCGTAGCGCCCGCGGGACCCCGACGGCAGATAAAGCTGCTGCCCCGGCCGCAGATCGTTCGATGCAAGGCCGTTCGCCGACCTGAGATCGTTGACCGAGACGCCGTGCTGGCGGGCCAGCGAATAGAGCGTATCGCCCTGCCGCACCTCGATCCTCTCGCCGCCGGCGCCGGAGCCCGCGCTGCCGGCGTAGGCCGGCGACGGTGTCGTGGCGTAGCCACCGCTCGACTGGGGCGCGCGCGGCGCGCCGCCGCCGTAGCCCTGAGCGCCGCCATAGCCCTGCGCCGCCCCGTAGCCGTTGCCGCCATAGGGCGCGCTCTGTTGTGGATGGATCGCCGCCGTCGTCATGCCGGTCGGAGGCAGATCGGAGCGCGCCACGTCGCTCCCGCCGTAGGACGACGGCCGGCTGTAGCCGGCGGAGCCGTAGTCGGCAGAGGCCGTGCGGCCTGTCGTGTTGTAGCCGCTAGAGCTCGAATGGCTGCGCGCGCCCTCGCCATATCCGAGATCGAACCTGGACACGTCGGCGCTGCAGCCCGCCAGCAGTGCGGTGGAGGCGAAGATCGCACCGATCCTCACGCGCTCGACACCGGTGAATAGATGACATTTACGCAAGGAACTTAACATGCCACTCACCCTGAATACCCTCTTCAGGTAACCCTTAACGAGTTAAGGGATCCTTAACGGGGCATGAAACGCGAATCGGTCGCGTGGGCTCGTATGCTGACAGCCTGTCTGAAACGCCCGCAAACTCGGGGCCCCGCACGTTAGGATGCGTACGCTCAGATTGTGCTCTGATGACGGAGAAATCCGGGCGAGTTGGCGGCGTGGACCGACGTCGCAACGAAACCGTTAACCGCCGTCTCGCGGGCTTCTTTTTGCCTGGCCATCGCGCGCGATCAGCCGGCGTCCTTGAGCTGCTTGTCTCCGCCGAGCGTCAGGAGACGGCCCAGCCTCTCGCGCGTCGTCTCGTGCGTGAGGTTCAGATGCAGCGGCGTCACCGAGACGAAACCGTCGGCGATCGCGCGGAGATCCGTGCCGGGGGGCGGGTCCGCCCGCCGCCGCTCGAAGCCGACCCAGAAGTAGGGATCGCCCCAGGTGTCGCTGCGCTCCTCGATATGCAGACCTCCCTGGTCCCGCCGCCCCTGCCGCGTCGCCGCGATGCCCTTGACGTCGCCGGGCGCGAGATCGGGGAAGTTGACGTTCATGAACGTCATCGCCGGCCAGTCCGTCGCGAGCAACTGCTCGACGAGGCGGGGCCCGTGCTCGAGCGGCGCCTTCCAGTGCTGGCGGCCTTCGGGATCGAAGCCGATGGTGAGGCTCATGGCGATCGAGCGGATGCCGAGCAGCGTGCCCTCCATGGCGCCGGCGATCGTGCCCGAGTAGGTCACGTCCTCGGCGAGGTTGGCACCGTGGTTGACGCCCGACAGCACGAGATCCGGCGCCTTGTCCTTAAGCACGTGCTTGACGCCCATGATCACGCAATCGGCGGGCGTGCCGCGCACAGCAAAGGCGCGCTCGCCGATCTCGCGATAGCGCAGCGGCACCTGCAGCGTCAGCGCATGGGAGGCGCCGCTCTGGTTCATCTCCGGCGCGACGATCCAGACGTCGTCGGACAGCGACCTGGCGACCTGGTGCAACACCGAGAGACCGTGCGCCCCCGCCCCGTCGTCGTTCGTCACCAGAATGCGCATGATTTTGTCTAGCCGGCTTTCTCGATCCTCGCCGCGCCGCCCATGTAGGGCTGCAGGGCTTCAGGAATGGCGACGGACCCGTCCGCCTGTTGATAGTTCTCAAGCACGGCCACGAGCGTCCGCCCGACCGCAAGCCCCGAACCGTTGAGCGTATGCACGTAGCGTAGATCTTTCGCGCCCTTGGGGCGATAGCGCGCGCCCATCCGTCGCGCCTGGAAGTCGCCGCACACCGAGCACGACGAGATCTCGCGGTAAGCGTCCTGTCCCGGCAGCCACACCTCGATGTCGTAGGTCCTCTGCGAGGCGAAGCCCATGTCGCCCGTCGAGAGCAGCATCGTGCGGTAGGGGAGCCCGAGCCGCTTCAGAACCTCCTCGGCACACGTCGTCATGCGCTCGTGCTCGGCAAGGCTCTGCTCGGGCGTGGTGATCGACACCAGCTCCACCTTCGAGAACTGGTGCTGGCGGATCATGCCGCGCGTATCGCGGCCGGCCGCGCCGGCCTCCGAGCGGAAGCACGGCGTCCATGCCGTCATGCGCATCGGTAGCTCAGCCTCATCGAGGACGCGCTCGCGCACGACGTTGGTCAGCGAGACCTCCGCCGTCGGGATCAGCCAATACCCGTTGGTCGTCTCGAACAGGTCCTCGGCGAACTTCGGCAGGTTGCCGGTGCCATAGGCGGCGTCGTCGCGCACCAGCAGCGGCGGATTGGTCTCCGTGTAGCCGAACTGCGTCGTATGCAGGTCGAGCATGAACGAGCCGATGGCGCGATCGAGACGCGCGAGCGCGCCCTTGAGGAACACGAAGCGCGCGCCCGAGACCTTGCCCGCCGTCTCGAAGTCCATGAGGCCCAGCGCTTCGCCGATCTCGAAATGCTGCTTCGGCGCGAAGTCGAAGGTCCGCGGCGCACCGACGCGGCGGACCTCCGCGTTCGCCGTCTCGTCCTTGCCGATGGGCACGTCCTCGCGCGGCAGGTTCGGAATGACGGCGAGCGCGTCGGTCAGCGCCTTGTCGAGCTGCCGCTCCTCCTCCTCGCCGCCCTGGATGACCTCCTTGAGCTCGGCCACCTCCGCCATGAGCTTCGCCGCCAGCGCCTCGTCCTTCGCGCCCTTGGCCTTGCCGATCTCCTTCGAGGCCGCGTTGCGCCGCGTCTGTGCGTCCTGCAGCCTGGTCTTGGCCCGCCGCAGCGCCTCGTCGAGCTCGAGCAGCCTCGCGGACGCGGCCTCGAGCCCGCGGGCTTTCAAGCCCGCGTCGAAAACGTCGGCATTGTCTCTGATCCACTTGATGTCGAACACGGAAGCCCTCGAACGAATGATGTGACCGCGCCGCCAACGTCATGCCGGCGTCATGGCGAAGCCATGCAACCCCTAGCGCACGGCGAAGCCCCTAGCGCATGGCGAAGCCATGCAAGCCACCGCGACCCTTGATCCACGACACATCACGGCCTGGCTGCGGCCCCTTGCGTGGATCGCCGCCCGCGCGGCCATGACGTCAGAAGAGGATCGTCTGCGTAGGCCGGTATAGGCCGCCTGCCGCACCAGGTCCAGACAACGCCTAAGTCGCCGCCTTGTCCCGTTCCGCATCCGCTTGGGCCTGCTTCCTCTCGACCCAGGAGACGGCCAGGATCGAGAGCTCGTAGAGCAGCGCCGTCGGCAGCGCCATGATGACCATGCTGAGCGCATCCGGCGGCGTCAGCACGGCCGACATCGCGAAGATGCCGACGATGGCGAACCGCCGCCCGCTGCGCAGCGTCGCAGCCGTGATGATCCCGGCGCGCGCGAGCAGCGTCAGGACCACAGGAAGCTGGAAGCAGAGGCCGAACCCGAAGATCAGCGTCATGATCAGCGACAGGTACTCGGAGACCTTCGGCATCAGCTCGATGCTGGCCGGCCCCGAGGCGCTGGCGGACGCCGCAAGCCCGATCGAGAACTTGATCAGGATCGGCATGGCAACGAAGTAGACGACGGCCGCGCCGAGCAGGAAGAAAACCGGCGTCGCGATGAGGTAAGGCAGAAACGCGCGCCGCTCGTTCTTGTAGAGCCCCGGCGCCACGAACTTGTAGACCTGCACGGCTATGACCGGAAACGACAGGAACGCCGCCCCGAACATGGCGAGCTTCAACTGCGTGAAGATCTGCTCGAGGAAGTGCGTCGCGATAAGACGCACGTGGTCGCTGCCGGACGCCCACACGTAGGGCCACACCAGCACGTCGTAGATGTGGCGCGCGACCGCGAAGCAGAGGATGAAGGTGGCGAAGAACGCCAAAGCCACATAGATCAGCCGCTGGCGCAGCTCGATCAGATGGTCGAGCAGCGGCGCCTTGGACGCGTCGATCTCTTCCTGCCCGGGACGCGGTAGGCTTTCCTGCATCAGGCCAATCCCGCGGTGGATTTCTCTTCGGCCGAAGCCCCTGGCGCCTTTTCCGGCGAACTTTCGGTTTGCGGAGCGGCAGATGGACTGTCGCTGGCCGCTGTCTCACTCGCCGCTGTCTCACTTGGCGGCGTCGTGGCGGCCGGTGTCTCGATAGCCGGTGTCGTGATGGCCGGTGTCGTGTCGGCTGGTACCTTGGGGGCCTCAGTGGCCGCAGGCGCTGTTGCGGACGGTTTGGGCCCGGCGTCGAGATCGATTTTTGCCGCCGACTTCAAGTCGTCCACCGACCGCGTCGCCTGGTCGAGCGACGTCTTGACGCCCTCGCCCACAGAGCGGATTTCCTTCTGGATCTGATCGAGCTCCGCCTCGCGCATCGCCTGCTCGAACACGGAGCGGAACTCGTTGGCGTGCCGCCGCACCATGCCGGCATACCGCCCGAGCGTGCCGAGAAAGCGCGGCAACTCCTTCGGCCCCACGAAGATCAGCGTGACGAGGCCGAGTATGAGAAGCTCGCTCCAACTGACGTCGAACATCGGAACGTCCAGCAAAAAACATCCGCGCGTACGGGCGGCCGACCGTTAAGACCAGCGACGCGCCGTCAGCCTGCCTTCGATTTGTCGCGCTCGGCCTGCGCCGGGTTGTCGATCACCTTGGGATCGGCCACCGGCGTCTCGTCCTCACTGAGCCCCTTCTTGAAGCTCTTGATGCCCTTGGCGACATCGCCCATCAAGTCCGAGATCTTGTTGCGCCCGAAGAGCAGCACCACGATGATCAGAAGAAGAAGCAGATGGGTCGGACCCAACCCCATGGAACGGCCTCCTTCACGGCCAGACACTCGGCGTTCTGCCGAACTTTTCTAGGCACACTATTGCAGAAAGGCCGCATGGCCGCAAGCGTGCCCCGTGTATTGGGCTTAAGCATTACTAATTTGAAATTCAAGGTGTTTTGTCGCCCTGCGACGGAAAGACGAGAGCCTCCGCAGGGTCGATGTCGAGGCGCACCTCGCTGCCCTTGGGGAACACCTCCCCCGCCGCCGCCCGCACGTTGAGCGGCGTATCGAACCCCTCGGCCACGACCTCGTAGCGCACCACGTCGCCCAGGAATTTGGCGTGCCGCACCCGGCCCTTGAGACGTGCGCCGGGGGCACCCTTCCCGTTGGGCCCCGCCGCCACGAGCCCGATGCCGCGCTCCCGGATGCAGAGCGTGGCGAGCGCCCCGTCCGCGAGCCCAGCGGCGGAGAGCGAGCCGATCGGCGTCTCGATGCGTCCGCCCGCGACCCGCACCTCCATCTCGTTGATCTCGGAAAAGAGCCGCGCGACAAAGAGCGCCGCAGGGCGCCGGTAGAGCTCCTCCGCGCTTCCCGTCTGCACGAGGCGGCCGGCGCGCATCACGGCGATGCGATCGCCGAGCCGCATCGCCTCCTCCGGGTGATGGGTGACGATCATGCTGGTCGCCCGCGTCTCGTGGATGAGCGCCAGCGTCTCCTCCTGCATGGCGTCGCGCAGCTGCACGTCGAGGCCGGAGAACGGCTCGTCCATGAGCATCACGGCCGGCCGCGGAACGATGGCCCTCGCGAGGGCCACGCGCTGCTGCTGGCCGCCCGAAAGGATGTGCGGATACTGCTCCGCGTAGCGCTCGAGCCCCACCCGCGACAGGATCAGCAGCGCCTCGCGGCGGGCGTCCTCGCGCGGCAGCGCTTTCAGCCCGAAGGCGACGTTCTCGAGGATGGTGAGGTGCGGGAACAGCGCAAAATCCTGGAACATCAGCCCGACGCCGCGATTCTCGGGCTGCACGAAGCGTCCTGGGCCCGCCACCTGGCGGTCGTTGATCAGGATGCGCCCGCCGCTCGGCCGCTCGATTCCGGTCGCGAGGCGGAGCAGCGTCGTCTTTCCGCAGCCGGACGGGCCGAGCAGGCACACCACCTCGCCCGGCGCGATCTCGAGCGAAAGCCCGTCCACCGCAGGCCGCTCGCCGTAGGTCTTGGAGACGGCATCGAACGTGAGCTTCGCGGCGACGGTGGCGCCGGCGCGCCGGCGCGCCGGCTGCACGCCCGCCTCGTCTGTCTTATCGGATTTGCCGAAGAACCAGTTCGTCACGTGCGACC
>WBZR01002077.1_pt1 | contig 22085 bp, 15 predicted proteins | sample 5204231 | NCBI WGS metagenome assembly WBZR01 (sample SAMN12412403, study PRJNA552823) | activated sludge metagenome | isolation source: activated sludge from anammox sidestream of wastewater treatment plant... | place: USA: Virginia | collected 2017-08 | reverse complement strand
TGCGTGGCCAGCACGGGCTCGGCCTGTGGCCAGGCCAGCGGCAGCGGCGACCTGGTCGACAGCGGCGCCGCGCTCGCGGTCGGCGGCAGCCTCACCTACCTGCTCGACACCGTGGTGGTGGATGACCCGCAGCTGGCCAGCGACGAGATCCTGCTCAGCGCGGGCGTGACGGCCAGCGGCGACGTCAACGACGCCAATGATTCGGCCACCGACCTCACGCTCGCGGTGCTGTTCCGCAACGGCTTCGAGCAGGGCGAGGACGGCGCGCAGGCGCTGCCGCCGGAGCTGCGCCTGGGCGCGGTGGGCACGCTCACGCAGGACTTGGCGCTCACGCTCGCGGTCGACGCGGCGACGCTGGTGCCATGGCAGCGCACCACGCTGGCACAGGCCGGTGATGGCGCGTTCCAGGTCGAGGCGATCCGCATGGCCGATGGCGTGTACCTGCGCCTGCGCAGTGCGGAGCAGGCGGGCGCATGGAGCCGGCTGGACGCCGGCGCGGTCGCACTCGTGCTGGTCGACACCCGGCTCGGCCTGGTCGGGGCAGGCGCCGGGCCGGAGCTGGTGCTGCCGCACGCCGGCCCGTTCGAGGTCGTCTACCGGGCGGCGCGCTGAGCGCAAGGCCAATCCCCACGCGCACCGGGCATGCGGCTGCCCGGTGCGCGGGCGCCGACCCGCCAGCATCCGCCATGCCTCGGCACCGGCCGGGACGGCGGCGCCCGCCAAAGCGGTCTACAATGCGCCTTGCCTTGCAATCGCGGTCCTATGGCCGCACCTGCCGCCCATGGCCTTGCTCACGATCCTCGAGTTTCCCGATCCCCGCCTGCGCACCAAGGCGCAACCGGTGACCGTGTTCGACGCGGCGCTCAAGCAGCTCGTGGCCGACATGTTCGAGACCATGTACGCGGCGCCCGGCGTGGGACTGGCCGCGACCCAGGTCAACGTGCACCGGCAGTTGCTCATCATGGACATGTCCGAGGACAAGTCCGACCCGCATGTGTTGATCAATCCGCGCCTGCTCGACCAAGGCGGCGAGCAGGTGTTCCAGGAAGGCTGCCTGTCCTTCCCGGGCATCTACGCCGACGTCGAGCGTGCACTGCGCGTGAAGGTCGCGGCGCAGGATGTCGACGGCAAGCCGTTCGAGCTCGAGGTGGAGGGGCCGCTCGCGGTGTGCGTGCAGCACGAGATGGATCACCTGCAGGGCAAGGTGTTCGTCGATTACCTGTCGCCGCTCAAGCGCTCGATGCTGCTCAAGAAACTCGACAAGAAGCGCAAGCAGAGCGCCTGATCGGCATACCCGGACCGGCGTTGGCGGGAGCCTCGCCAGCGAAGCTCCCGCCTGTGGATCGGCCTACTGGCCGCCGCCCACGGTGGCCGCGCGCCCGGGCAGCGCGCTGCCGGGTTCGACCGGCTCGAAGCGGCCCTGGAAGAAGCGCAGGTCCTTGGGTTCGTACACGAAGCGCAGGCCATGGATCTGGTTGCGGCGCTGCCACAGGCGGATGATGCCGTCGGCGACCGCGCGCAGGTGGTCGTCGCTGTAGACGCGACGTGACAGGGTCAGGCGCACCAGTTCGAGCGCCGGTCGGTAGTTGTTGCCGTCGTGGTCGCGACCCTTGGACACGTTGCCGCGTTCCATCGGGCGCACGCCGGTCTCGACGTAGATCTCGCCGGCAAGGCGTTGCGCGGGATACTCGTCCTGGTCCACATGCGGCAGGAAGCGCTTGGCGTCGACGAACACGGCGTGGCTGCCGGTCGGCTCGACCACGGGCACGCCCGCGTCCTTGAGCCAGCCGGCCAGCCGCACCGCCTGCTCCACGCGTGCGCGGATGTAGCGGTCGTCGACCATCTCGCGCACGCCCTGGGCCATCGCGGCGAGATCGGCCGCGGGCAGGCCGCCGTCGCGCACGCCGCCCTCGTAGATGCGCAGCTTGGCCTCGGCCGCGCGCGCCCAGCCGGCGTTGTCCTTGAACGTGAGCAGGCCGCCGATGTTGATGAGGAAGTCCTTCTTGCCCGACACCGTGGCGCCATCGCCGTAGAGCATGATCTCGCGCAGGATGTCCTTGACGTGCGTGCTGCGGTAGCGCAGGTCGTGCTTCTGGATCAGGTAGGCGTTCTCGACCGCGCGCGTGGCATCGAACATCACCGCGATGCCGTGCTGGCGGCTCCACGCATACACCTCGCGCAGGTTGTCCATCGATACCGGCTGGCCGCCGGCCATGTTCACCGACAGTTCGAAGGAGATGTAGGCGATCTGCGCCGCGCCATGCTCGCGCACGAGCGCATCGAGCTTGGCGATGTCGATGTTGCCCTTCCAGCGGAAGGTCGAGGTCGGGTCGTGGGCCTCGTCGACGATCACGTCGGCGAAGATGCCGCCGGCATATTCCTGATGCACCTTGGTGGTGGTGAAGTACATGTTGCCGGGCACGATCTGGCCGGGTTTGATCATCACTTCCGACAGGATCTGTTCGGCGGCGCGACCCTGGTGGGTCGGCAGCACGTACTGGTAGCCGTAGGTGTCGCGGATCGCCGCGGCGAAGTCGAGGTAGGCGTTGCTGGTCGCGGGCGTGGGCACGGCCGCGTCATAGGCGGCCCATTGCACGGTCGACATCGCGGTGGTGCCCGAGTCGGTGAGCAGGTCGATGGTGACGTCGGCCGAACGCAGCAGGAAGGTGTTCCAGCCGGCCTCGCGGATCGCGCGCTCGCGCTGCTCGCGCGTGGTGATCGCGATCGGCTCCAGCGTGTGGATCAGCCAGGGTTCGCAGTCGAAGGTGAACGGCGTGAGGTCGGCCAGCACCGGGCCGAACCGCAGCTCGTCATGCCACGCGCCGTCCTGCTCGAGCTGCAGAGCGGGAATCTGCTCGCGCTGCGCATGCAGGGCGATCACCGCGTCGGCCACCTGGTCGAGCTGGCGGTTGCTCATGGCCAGGCGCGGGATCTGCAGCGGCAGCAGGTGGTCACGTCCGACAAGGCCGGGCACCAGCGCGCGCACGCCGGCGCTCAGGTACAGCGCGCAGGCCAGCGCGTGCGCGGGGTGCTGCGTCGCCTGCGGCAGGAAGCGGTCGGCCTGCACGTAGGCGCCGTCGCAGCCGCGCTCGATCGGCACGCCGGCCTCGCGCAGGCGTGCGGTGAAGCGCTCGGTCTGCGCCATCGCCCACTGCACGGTGGGCTCGTCGCACATTTCGTCGAGGCCGCGCGCGATCACTTCCATCGTGCGCCCGGCCATGCCGCCGTAGGTGTGCAGACCCTCGTACACCACGATGTCGTTGATGAAGCGCTCGTGGTCGGCCGGATTGTCGGTGGCGAGGAAGCCGCCGGTGTTGGCGCGCGCATCCTGGGCGCCGTCCATCATGATCACGTGCGCGGTCTTGGCGGTGAGCTTGACCAGCTCGGCGATCGTGCGGTCGCTCATGCCCGGCTCGAAGCGCTGGATGTACCACGCGTTCTCGACCACGCGCGAAACGTCGAGCACGAGGCGCAGGCCATGGCGGTCGGCCAGTTCGCGCGCCACGCGCAGGTTGCCGAGACTGATCGGGTGCTGGCCATCGGCAAAGGCCTGCGCGCCGATGAACGGCGGGCGGTCGGCCTTGATCGCCGCGCTCAGCGCGGCGAGGTCGAAGTTGCCGGTGAACACCGCATCGGCATGGTCGCGCACGTCGACCAGCTCGATGCCACGCGGCGCGTGCAGGTCGATGCGGCCGCGCGCGTTGCTCGGCAAGGTCTGGCCGCTGGTCGCGAATGCGTGCAGCAGCAGCTTGACCGAGCCGAGCGTGTTGTGGGTCGGACACACATAGGTGTGGCCGAGCACGCGCGTGATCGCCGTGCTCATGTTCTCGAAATTGCGCGCGCCCGCGTAGGCTTCGTCGCCGATGAGTTGCCCGGCCAGCTGCTCCTGCGTCATCGCGCCCGCGCCATAGGACACCAGGTCGAAACTGATCTGCTGCGGCGTGAGGTTGAATACGTTGAAGTGGGCCGCGGCGAGGTTGCGCTTGCGCTCGTCGGGCGAGGCGAAGGTGATCGGGCGTACGGTCTTGACCTTGTGCGGCTCGTGGACGGGAACAGGCGTCGTCATGGCGGGCTCCGGAACGGTGGCGGGAAGATGGCCGGGCGCCGCGGGGCGCCCGAGGGCTGCCATTGTAGGAAAGCGAAATGTCTGGTTGAATGTCATTCGTTAACGTCAAGCATCATTCTAAAAAATAACATTAGGCAAATGGTCAAAACGACTTCACATGCAACGAACCAGCTCGACGCGATCGACTGGCAGATCCTCACCGCGCTGCAGGACGACGGGCGGCTCAGCTACACCGAGCTGGGCCGACGCATCGGCCTGTCCACTCCGGCTGCGGCCGAGCGCGTGCGCCAGCTCGAGGCCGCGGGCGTGATCCGCGGCTATCGCGCCGACGTCGATCTCGCGCGCATCGGCCGACCGGTGCTTGCGATCGTGCGCATGAGCGTGGTCGGTGACGTGTTCACGCGCGTCACCGCGGCGATCCGAGCATCGCCCGAGGTGCTCGAATGCCATCGCGGCACCGGCGCCGATTCGTTCACGATCAAGGCGGCCGTGGCGTCGATCGAGGATCTCGAACACCTCATCGACCGGCTCACGCCGTTCGGCACCACCTCGACCTCGATCGTGCTGTCCTCGCCCGTGCCGTCACGCGCGCTCGCGCCACCGCCACAAGCCAACGTGGACGCGGCATCGGGTCGGCGCCGCCGCTGACGGCTTGAGGCATTCAGGTTCGCCGGCGGGGCGGCGCGATGGGCCGCGACGCCGGTGCGCGGGGGCGTGGTCGCGGCGGCGTGTCCGGATGCGCGCGCGGCGCGGGATGGAACGCGACGCGAGGCGCGCACGCAGCTTGCGCTCAAGTGGGCCGGTGGCGCTCAGGCCGTCAAGCCCGCCACCACCGGCCAGGTGCATGCGCCGATCCAGCCGGTGCGGGCACTGGCCGCACCGGCTGGATCAGCAATGGGACTACGGTGTTTCGAAGCCGTCGGCGAAGATCACGTCGTCGGGTGCACAGGCGGTGATCGTCACGTCGTCAATCTGCCACCACCAGTCCCAGGTGGCGTTGTTGTAGTACCAGCGCACCGTGGCACTGGCCTCGCCACCACCGGCGAAGTCCTGCTCCACCAGCAGCGGGCCGCGGTGGTCCTCATTCCAGGTGAAGAGGTTGGTCCAGGTCGCGCCAGCGTCGGTGCTGAAGTCCAGCAACGCCATGTCGTTGCCGGCATCGGCGACAAGGTCGTTGTAGTCGGTCGCGAAGCTCACGCGCGCATCGGTCAGTCCCGTCATGTCCAGCGCGGGCGTCCACAGCTGCGCATCCAGCAGGCTGCCGTTGCCGCAGCTATCGCTGTCGGCAATCGCGAACAGGCCACTGCCACCGGTCAGGTTGGCGCGGTTGCCGGGATTGGTGTTGGTCCAGTCCGGCACACCGGGCGCCACGCAATTGGTGCTGGCGTTGGACACGGTCCAGCCCGCCGGCGGGAAGGTTCCCTCGAAGTCCTCGCTGAGCAGGGTCACTTCGGTGCGGCCTGCAGGACAACGCGGCGGGACGACCGTAACGATGGCGCTGGCTGCCGCGTCGGCCGTCACGACGGGCGGACCCTGGTTGGTGGCGGTCCAGGTCGCGGTATTGGTGGTGGTGGCGTTGGCCACGAACGGGATGGTCAGGCCGAGGGTGACGGTGTCGGTGCTGGCACCTGGCGCCAGCGCATGGCTCTGGCCCGAAAAAATCGGACCCAGCACATCGTCGGTCAGCGCATGCGTGTCGAACGCAACGGCACCCGTATTGGTCACCGTGTAGCAGTAGTAGACCGTGGTGCCCGCCGGCACGGTGATCGAGTTGGTCGCGGCGCAGGTGCCGGCATCGGTGCCGACGGTCTTGCTGAGCGCGATCTGCGGGCCGCCGCCTGCAACCCCCTCGATGACAAACGGGAAGTCCTGCTGCGCGCCGCTGCTTCCGGTGTCGATGGCGGGACCCCAGGTGCTGGCCCCGGGATCCCACTGCAGGCCGTTGGCACCAGGCTTCTGCGTAGATCCAAGAATCGTCACCGGGGGTGCCCACGGGCCCGAGGCGAGCGTGCCGCCCACCTGCCAATCGAGCCAGTATGTACCCTCCGGCAGCGTGGTGTTGACTTGCACGGTGTTGGCCATGATGGGCCGGTCCGCGCCGGTGAGGGCCGTATCGGTCACCCGGTAGTCGTTGCTCCAGCTGCTGCCGGTCAGCACATTGGTGCTGTCATCGCCGAACACGACCGTGCTTCCGCCCCCACCCGGCACGCCATTCCAGATGCGCAGGTTGATGTGGTCGATCGTGGAGGTGGTCGTCGAGCCGGTCTGGTAGGCGTAGAGGGTGATGTTGGAAAGGGTCCAGCCCCCGGCCGGCACCACGAAGTCATCGGCCACGCGGCGGCCGGAACTCACGGAGGCGCCGAAGCCGAAAATGGAGTTGCCCAATGCGGTTTGCGTGGCACTGGCATCCGCGCCACCCGCGCCCGCACCCGGATGGGTCACCAGCGGGCCATTGTCGTAGAGCACGGCGTTGGGGCGCACGGCAGAGGCCGGCGCCACCCCCGACCCGTGCGCGCCCGAGCGTGGGTCGCGCAGCGCGGGCACGGCGGGATCGTGCACCGTTTCGACGGCAGGCGTGCGAATGTCCTTGGCGATCGCCGCGCCGGACCACGGCGCGGCCATCATGGCCAAGGCGGTGATTGTGAAACCAAGTGGCGTACGGAACATTGCTCGGAACTCCTCTGGTCGTTCGCGGCAAGACACACACACGAACCGATGACGGAAACCGCATCGGTTCCCCCGGAGCAACGAACCCCATCTCGCACATCCGATACATCGGTTGCCCCAAGGCGCACCCTAGCAGTGCATCGGCGCCCTGTCGAAGGCTTCCTGCAAGTGGCCCACCCGGCCTTCACCGGCGCTTTCGCCCCGCGACGGATGGCGTCACCCGATCGTCATCTGGCGGCCATCGGGCCCGGAACGGCATGGCGATCCATGGCTGTGCCTGCGCCTGACGCACGCGGACGTCGAGCGCGGCCAACCAACACCGCAGGCGTGCCCCGGGGTTTCGGTGGCCGTGCCGCTGGCCTACTATCGGCCGATGCGGGGACGGGCATGGGGCAGGCGCGGGCAGCGCTTGCCGCAGCGCGCGACATCGGCCCGATGGCACGAAGGGGGCAAGCGATGAGGTCTGGCAAGGCGTGGGGCGCGCGCGGCGTGGCCGTAGCGATCGGAATGGGTTTGCTGGCGGCTTGTGGCAACAAGGACGGGGCCAAGGCGCCGCCACCGCCGCCGGTGACCGTGCTGCAGGTGCAGCCAGCGCCGATGGCGTTGCAGGTCGAGTACGTGGGCGAAACCGCGGGCTTCCGCGAAGTGGAGGTGCGCGCCCGCGTCAGCGGCATCCTGCTCAAGCGCACCTACACCGAGGGCGAAACGGTGCAGGCCGGCCAGCTGCTGTTCGAGATCGACCCCGCGCCCTACCAGGCCGCGCTCGACCAGGCCAAGGGCGGCCTCGCCCAGGTGCAGGCCGCGCTCAACAAGGCCAAGGCCGATCGCGACCGCATGGTGCCGCTGTACGCCAGGAACGTGGTCAGCCGGCGCGACTACGACGACACCATCGCCGCCTACGACGCCGCGGTCGCCAACGCGCAGTCGGCGCGCGCGCGGCTCAAGGAAGCCGAACTCAATCTCGAATACACCAAGGTCACCGCGCCGATCGCGGGGGTCACCAGCAAGGGCGTGCAGTCCGAGGGCAGCCTGATCTCGGCCAACAGCGGCGTGCTCACCACGATCTCGCAGTTCGATCCGCTGTACGTCAATTTTTCCTACTCCGAGCAGGACCGGCTCAACCTCGAGCGCCTGTTGCGCGACGGCACGCTCAAGCAGGCGCCCGAACAGGACTGGCCGGTGCGCATCCGCCTCGCCGATGGCAGGCTGTACGCGCAGACCGGCCACATGAACTTCTCCGACAACCGCGTCGACTCGCGCACGGGCACGATCCGCGCGCGCGCGATCTTCGACAACCACGATGGTCAGCTGCTGCCGGGGCAGTTCGTGCGCGTGATCCTCGAACTGGGCACGCTCGAACAGGTCCTGCAGGTGCCCGAGCGCGCGATCACGCAGTCGCAGGCCGATCGCGTCGTGCTCGTGGTCGGTGCCGATGACGTGGTCGAGCCGCGCACGGTGCAGCTGGGCCAATCCAGCAACGGCATGGTGCAGGTGCGCTCGGGACTCAAGGCGGGCGAGCGCGTGATCGTCGAAGGCGTGCTCAAGGCGCGGCCGGGCAGCAAGGTGATGCCGACGCCGGCCACGGCGGCGCCCGCCGGCACGCCCGCGGCCGGCTAGGAGCACGCCATGTTCTCGCGCTTCTTCATCGAACGGCCGATCTTCGCCAGCGTCATCTCGATCATCATCGTGCTGGCGGGACTGGCGGCGATGCGCAACCTGCCGGTCGAGCAGTACCCCGAGATCACGCCGCCGCAGGTGTCGGTGGTGGCGGTCTACCCCGGCGCCACGCCCGAGGTGATCGCGCAGACCGTGGCGGCGCCGCTCGAGCAGCAGATCAATGGCATCGAGCACATGATCTACCTGCAGTCGAGTTCGACCTCGAACGGCATGATGAGCCTGAGCGTGTACTTCGACATCGGCACCGATGCCGACCAGGCCGCCATCAACGTCAACAACCGCGTGTCGGCGGCGCTGGCGCAGCTGCCCGAAGCGGTGCGCCAGCAGGGCGTCATGGTCAAGAAGCGGTCGAGCTCGATCCTGCAGGTGGTCACGCTCGATTCGCCGCAGGGCAGCCACGACACCACCTACCTGTCCAACTACGCGCTGCTCAACATCATCGACGAGCTCAAGCGCATCAGCGGCGTGGGTGACACCATGCTGTTCGGCGGCACCGATTACGCGATGCGCATCTGGTTGCGCCCCGACCGCCTGGCCCAGCTCGGCCTCACGCCCGGCGACGTGATCGGCGCGATTCGCGAGCAGAACAGCCAGTTCGCCGCCGGCAAGATCGGCGCGCAGCCGACCGCGGCGCCGGTGGACTTCACCTACACCGTGCAGACCCAGGGCCGGCTCGACAGCGTCGAGGAGTTCCGCCGCATCATCGTGCGCTCGCTGCCCGACGGCTCGCAGATCCGCGTCGGCGATGTCGCGCGCGTGGAAATGGGCGGCCAGGACTACGACGTGCTCGCGCGCGTCAACGGCAAGCCCGCGATCGGCATCGCGGTGTACCTGCAGCCGGGCGCCAACGCGGTCGCGGTGGCCGAGGCGGTGCAGGCGCGCATGGACGAACTGCAGCAGCGCTTCCCGCACGACCTGCACTACTCGATCCCGTACGACACCACCCATTTCGTCAAGCTGTCGATCGAGGAAGTGGTGCACACGCTGCTTGAGGCGATCGTGCTGGTGTTCCTCGTGGTGTTCCTGTTCCTGCAGAACCTGCGTGCCACGCTGATCCCGTGCATCGCGGTGCCGGTGTCGCTGGTGGGCACCTTCGCCGGCATGCTCATGCTCGGCTTCTCGATCAACCTGCTCACGCTGTTCGGCATGGTGCTCGCGATCGGCATCGTGGTCGACGACGCGATCGTGGTGCTGGAGAACGTCGAGCGGATCATGGCCGAACGCCACTGCTCGCCGCGCGAGGCGGCCATCCTCGCGATGCAGGAAGTGGCCGGCCCGGTGGTGGCGATCGTGCTGGTGCTGTGCGCGGTGTTCCTGCCGGTCGCGTTCATGGGCGGTATGACCGGCGTGATGTACCAGCAGTTCGCGATCACGATCGCGATCTCGGTGGCGATCTCGGGCGTGGTCGCGCTCACGTTGTCGCCGGCGCTGTGCGCGGTGATCCTCAAGCAGGCCCATCACGAGCCGGCCGGGTTCTTCCGCTGGTTCAACCGCCAGTTCGAGCGCATCACCGGCGGCTACGTGGGCGGCGTGGCATTCCTCAACCGGCGCGTGGGCGTCGCGTTCGTGTTGATCGGCGCGATCCTGCTCGGCACCTGGGGCCTGTTCCAGCGCGTGCCGGGCGAACTCGTGCCCAACGAGGACCAGGGGTACCTGATCGCGGCGGCCTTCCTGCCCGATGCGGCCTCGCTCACGCGCACCGAGGCGGTGACCCGCCAGTTCGACGCGATCACGCTCGCCAATCCCGATGTCGCCGACGCGGTGACGTTCGCGGGCTTCGACGTGCTGTCGGGCGCGGTGATCAGCAATGCCGGCCTGTCCTTCATCACGCTCAAGGACTGGGCGCAGCGCAAGGGCGCCGCGCACAGTTCCTTCAGCATCGCCACGGCGCTGCAGGGCCACGCCTACATGGGCATCAAGGATGGTTTCGTGGCGGTGTTCAACCCGCCGCCGATCATGGGCATGTCCACCACCGGCGGACTCGAGGGGTACCTGCAGAACCGCGGCTCGGGCGACACCGCCGCGTTCGCCGGCGAGGTGCAGCGCCTGCTCGATGCAGCCAACCAGCGGCCCGAGTTCGCGCGTGTGAGCTCGACCTTCCGCGCCGATGTGCCGCAGGTCTACCTCGACCTCGACCGCGACAAGGCCAAGGCGCTGGGCGTGTCGATCCCGAGCGTGTTCGACACGATGCAGGCGACCTTCGGCCAGGTCTACGTCAACGACTTCAACCAGTTCGGCCGCACCTACCGCGTGCAGGTGCAGTCGGAAGCCGACTACCGCGCGCGGCGCGAGGACATCCGCAACATCCACGTGCGCTCGCAGGACGGCCAGATGATCCCGCTCACGAGCCTGGTCACCGTCCGCGACACGGTGGGGCCGGAGCTGGCCGAGCGCTTCAACGTGTTCCCGGCCGCCAAGATCATGGCGCAGCCCGCGCCCGGCTACAGCTCGGGCCAGGCGATCAAGGCGCTGGAGCAGGTGGCCGCGCAGACGCTGGGCAACGAGGCCAAGCTCGAATGGATCGGCTCGGCCTTCCAGGAAAAGCAGGCCGGCAGCACCGCCGCGTTCGCGTTCGCGTTCGGCATCGTGATGATCTTCCTGATCCTCGCCGCGCAGTACGAACGCTGGAGCCTGCCACTGGCCGTGATCACCGCGGTGCCGTTCGCGCTGTTCGGCGCGCTGCTGGCGACCTGGCTGGTCGGCCTCACCAACAACGTCTACTTCCAGATCGGGCTGGTCACGCTGGTCGGCCTCGCGGCCAAGAATGCGATCCTCATCGTCGAGTTCGCGGTGATGAAGCATGGCGAGGGCATGGGCCTGCTCGAATCGGCGCTGGAGGCGGCGCGCCTGCGCTTTCGCCCGATCGTGATGACCTCGCTCGCGTTCATCCTCGGCTGCGTGCCGCTGGTGACCTCCAGCGGCGCGGGTGCCGCGAGCCGCCACGCGCTCGGCTGGCCGGTGATCGGCGGCATGCTCGCCGCGACCTTCATCGCGATCTTCTTCATCCCGTTGTTCTTCCGCCTGATCATGCGCGCGAGCACGCGCGCGGCGCCGCCCTCAGCCTGAGTGCGACGCCACCGGCGCCGGCAACCCGCGGCGCCGGCGCCAACGACGCAGCACGCGCCAGCGCGCGTGCAGCGCGGCGCCGGCCACCAGCAGCCACGCGAGCAGGCTCACGTACACGCCCACCGCGGGCACCCCGCGCAGCCAGGCCAGGTCGAGCGCGCGCGCGAGTTCGAACGAGCCGACCGTGTACATGCCCAGCGGGAACACGATGTTCCAGTCCTCGCGCGCATGGCGCAGCCCCGCGCGGCGCCAGCGCCACAGCCACAGCGCCAGCAGCAGCGGCAGCCATGCGCACGCCGCCACCCACGCCACCACGGTCGCGAGCACGAGCAGGCCGTGCCACGGCGGCAGCATGGCGGCTGGTGGGCCCTGCCGCACCAGCAGGCTGCCCGCCAGCGTGCTGATCGCGAGCGCACCCATCGTGATCCAGTACGGCGCGGTGAACTGGCGTGGCTCAAGCGGCCGGCAGGCCAGCCGCCAGCCCACCAGCGCGATCAACGGCGGATAGGACACGCTGCCGAGCACGAACAGGCCCAGTGCCGCGGGCAGCAGCAGCACGCGCAGGTCGGGCGTCTGCGCCGCGAGCAGGGTGGCCGCGATCGCCAGCCCCTGGGTGGCCACCACCACGATGAGCCAGCCGCCGCCGATGCTGTGTGCGAACCGTGGCCGCCGCGCCGCCTGCGCGAGCGTCGCGGCAAAGCGCGGCAGCAGCACCAGCCAGGCCAGCAGCGCGGCCAGCGTGCATGTCCATGCCAGCGCGGGCCAGCGCACCAGCAGCAGGCACTGGCTGGCCAGCACGCAGCTGCCTGCGCTGAAGGTGAGGAAGCCCGCGCCGCGCCGCGCATCACCCAGGTCGGCGCACACCTGGGCGCGGAACCAGTGCAGGCGCAACAGCTGCAGCGCGACCAGCAGCGCGTGGGCGGCCAGGCTGGTCGCAAACAGCAGCCGCGCGATGCGCGACAGGCCATGCTGGTGCGCGTCGATCGCGACGATGCCGGTGGCCATCACCAGCGCGAACGCGCCCGGCGCGACGCGCCGCGCACGATGCCGCCACCAGCCGACCATCCCTCTCGCCGCGAGCGCACGCCTCATCGCGCGATTATGCCGACCTGCCGCGCCCCGGCGCAGTGATGCGCCCGCCGCTGCCGCGCGTCATGCGTCGCGCGCGAACGCAGCCGCCGCTCAAGCGATCGCCACACGGCCTACAATCGCGCTCCGCACCCCGTCCCGCCCGTGTCCATGCCATCGCCGCTTCGTCTCGTCTTCGCCGGCACGCCCGAGTTTGCGCTGCCTTCGCTGCACGCCTGCCTCGCCAGTGGCGCGCAGGTGGTGGCGGTGTACACCCAGCCCGATCGGCCGGCCGGGCGCGGACGCCAGCTCGCGGCCAGTCCGGTCAAGCAGGCGGCGCTGGCCGCGGGGCTGGTCGTCGAGCAGCCGCCAACACTGCGCGATGCCGACGCGCGTGCGCGGCTGGCCGCGCATGCGCCCGATCTCATCGTGGTGGTCGCCTATGGCCTGATCCTGCCCAGGGCCGTGCTCGCGTTGCCGCGGCTGGGCTGCTGGAACGTGCATGCCTCGCTGCTGCCGCGCTGGCGCGGCGCGGCGCCGATCCAGCGCGCGATCCTCGCCGGCGATGCCGAAACCGGTGTCGACCTCATGCAGATGGAGGCGGGGCTGGACACCGGACCCGTGCTGCTGGAGGCGCGCACGCCGATCGGCGCCGAGGACACCGGCGGCAGCCTGCACGACCGGCTCGCCGCGCTCGGCGCGCAGCTGCTGGGCGAGGCGCTCGCGCGCGTGCAGTGCGGCCAGGCGCTGCCGGCGCGGGCGCAGCCTGACAGCGGCATCGAATACGCGCACAAGCTCGACAAGGCCGAGGCGCGACTGGACTGGCACGAGCCGGCCGTGCTGCTCGCGCGCAAGGTGCGCGCGTTCGATCCATGGCCGGTGGCCGAGGCGCTGCTCGAAGGCGAGCGCGTGCGCATCTGGTCGGCGCAGGCCGTGCCCGGTGCGGCCGGCGCCGCGCCCGGCAGCGTGGTCGCGGCCAGTGCCGAGGGCATCGAGGTGGCGACCGGCGACGGCCGTCTGCGCATTCGCGAACTGCAGCGCGAGGGTGGGCGCCGCATCAGTGCGCGCGACTGGCTCAATGCGCGCCGCGCGCCCGCCGCGCCGTGAAGCGGCCACGCCGGCCCGCGTGTGAACCGGTGGCGGCGGATGCCCCGGGCGTGGCGCTGCGCGTGGCGGGCGCGCGTGTGCTTGCCCGCGTCGCGCTCGATGGCGTGTCGCTGCGCGTCGCGCTCGCGCCGGCGCAGGCGCAGTTGGCCGACCCGCGCGATCGCGCACTGCTCGCGGCAAGCCTGTTCGCGGCCACGCGCTGGTGGTTGCGGCTGGATGCCGCGCTCGCGCGACTCATCGACCAGCCCTTGCCCGCGCGTGCGCGCGAGGTGCGCGCGCTGCTCGTGCTCGGCTGCGCCCAGCTCGGCGTGCTGGCGATGCCCGCCTACGCGGTGGTGGCCGCCTGCGTCGATGCGAGCCGCGCGCTCGGTTTCGGCCAGATGGCCGGGCTCGTCAATGCGGTGCTGCGGCGCTACCTGCGCGAGCGCGCGAGCCTCGACGCCGCGCTCGATGCCGATGCGGTGACGCGCCACGCCTGCCCGCGCTGGCTCATCGCCGCCATCGAACACGACTGGCCCGCGCAGGCCGCGGCGATCCTCGCCGCGGGCAACGAGGAAGCGCCGCTCACGCTGCGCGTGAACCTGCGTCGCTGCACGCGCGCGCAGCTGCTCGAACAGCTGGCGGCGGCCGGCATCCAGGCCAGCGCGCCCGCACACGCGCCCGCGGCGCTGGTGCTCGATCGCAGCACCGAGGTCACGCGCCTGCCCGGCTACGAACAGGGCTGGTTCTCGGTGCAGGACGCCGCCGCGCAGGCGGTGGCGGCCGCGCTGCAGGTGCGCGATGGCATGCGCGTGCTCGATGCCTGCGCGGCGCCGGGCGGCAAGGCCGCGCACCTGCTCGAGAGCGCCGCGCCCGAGCTGGTCGCGCTCGACCGCGATGCCGACCGCCTCGGCCGCGTGCGCGACAACCTCGCGCGGCTGGGCCTGTGCGCGCAGGTCATCGCGGGTGATGCGGCGCAGCCGGCGGCGTGGTGGGATGGCCGCGGCTTCGAGCGCATCCTCGTCGACGCGCCGTGCTCGGCCAGCGGCATCATCCGGCGCCAGCCCGACATCAAGCTGCACCGGCGCGGCAGCGACATCGCCGGGCTCGCGGCCGGCCAGCAGCGCATCCTCACCGCGCTGTGGCCGTTGCTGGTGCCGGGCGGGCGCCTGCTGTATGCGACCTGCTCGATCCTGCGCGCCGAGAACGAGGCCGTGCTTGCCGCATTCCTCGCGGCCCACGATGATGCTCGCGCGCTGGCGCTGCCCGATGCTTACGGCCACGTGGCCGGCGCCGGCCGGCAGCGCCTGCCGGGCGAGGGCGGCATGGATGGGTTCTTTTATGGCTTGCTGGAAAAGCACGCATAGCATTCGACTGCGCGTGGCCGGCGCGGCGCTGGTGCTCGCGCTGCTGGCCGGCTGCGGCCTGCTCGCGCACCAGACCCCGGGCACGCTCGAAGTGCGCCATGCCCGGCTGCTGCCCGGCGAGGGCGGGGCCGAGCTCGAACTCGCGCTGGAGGCGCGCCTGAGCGGACCGATGCAGGATGCGCTCGAACACGGCATCCCGCTCACGCTCGTGGTCGACGTGCGTGGCGCGGACGGCCTGCATGCGCGGCCGCGGTTGGAACTGCGCTACTTCCCCTTGTCGCGCCGCTACCAGCTCATCGGCAGCGGGCGCGACGACGAACGCGGCTTTGCCACGCGCGGCTACCTGCTGGCGGCGCTGGGCTCGCTGCGGCTGCAACTGCCGCCCGCGTTCGCGCGGCTCGACGCCGACGCGCCGCTGCGCGTCGCGGTCGCGCTCGATCCGGGCGCGCTGCCGGGCGCGCTGCGCCTGCCCGCGCTGTTCGAGCCGGCCTGGCACCTCGCCGCCACGGAAAGCACATGGCCGCGCGCGACACGCTGAACCTGCTGCTGCGCCGCGTGCTGCCCGCGCTGGTGGTGGCGCTGCTGCTGGCCGCCTCGCTCAAGCTGGCCGAGGACGCGGCGGCCGACAACGCGCGCTTCGCGGCCCACTACCAGCTCGTGCTCGGCGGAGCGCTGCTCGCGCTGGTGGTGCTGGTGGTGGTGATCGGCCTGCGCCTGTGGCGCTTGCGCGGCGAGGTGCGGCGCGGCGTGCCGGGCGCGCGGCTCAACCGGCGCCTGCTCGGCCTGTTGATCGTGCTTGCGCTGCCCGCGAGCGTGGTGGTGTACGGCTTCGCGCTGCGCTTCCTCGACGCGACCATCGACAACTGGTTCAACGTGCGCCTGGAGCAGGCGCTGGACGATGCGCTCGAACTCGGGCGCGTGGTGGTGGACGAGCACCTGCACCGCGCCGAGGCCGCCAGCAACACGCTCGCGCAGGAACTCGCGCGCACGCCGCTGGCCGACACCCAGGCCGCGCTGGACGCGGCCATCGATGCGCTGGGCGCGACCCAGCTGGCCGTGCTCGGGACCGACTCGCGCGTGCTCGCGCTGGCCAGTTCCGATCCCGACTGGCTCGATCCGCCGCTGCCCGACGCGGCGCTGCAACTGCGCGTGCGCGGCGACCAGCGCTACGCCGCGGCCGAGCCGTTCGGCGACGCGCTGCTGCTGCGCATCGTGCTGCCGATCGACTCCAGCCACGTCGCGCCCGAGCGCCAGCGCCTGTTGCAGGCGCTGTTTCCGCTGCCGGCGCGCGTGCAGCCGCTCACGCGCGGCATCGAGCGCGCGAGCTTCGACTTCCAGCGCCTCAAGTTCCTGCGCGGTTCGCTCAAGCTCACCTTCGCGCTCATCCTCACCTTCGTGCTGCTGCTCACCGCGCTCGCGGTGGTGCTGGTCGCGTTCGTGGTGGCGCGGCGGCTGGTGGCGCCGATCAGTCGCCTCGCCGCGGCCACGCGCGCGGTCGCGGCCGGCCGCTTCGACACGCCGTTGCCGGCCGCGAGCAACGACGAACTCGGCTTCCTCGTCACCTCGTTCGCGCAGATGACGCGCGAACTGGAGCAGGCCGGCGCGCGCGCGGCGCTGAGCACGCGCGAGATCGAGCAGCAGCGCGCCTGGCTCGAGGCGGTGCTGGAGCGGCTGTCGGCCGGCGTGCTCGGCTTCGACCATGACGGCCACCTGCGCAGCGCCAATGCCGCGGCCGAGGCGATCCTCGGCGTGGTCATCACCCGCCAGCTCGGCGCGAGCCCGGCCGAGATCGGCAAGGCGCATGCCTCGCTGCGCCCGTTCTTCGAGCCGCTCGGCCGGCACCTGCGCGAGGGCGCGCGCGAATGGCGCGAGGAAGTGGTGCTGGAGTCGGTGCAGGGACCGCGCACGCTCATGGTGCGCGGCGCGGCGCTGCCTGAGCACGCCGGTTACGTCGCGGTGTTCGACGACCTCACCGTGCTCAACCGCGCCCAGCGCGACGCGGCCTGGGGCGAGGTCGCGCGGCGCCTCGCGCACGAGGTCAAGAATCCGCTCACGCCGATCCAGCTCGCGGCCGAGCGCCTGCGCCGCAGATTCCTCGGCCGCCTGCCGCGCGACGAGGGCGAGCTGATCGACCGCGCCACCCACACCATCGTGAGCCAGGTCGAGGCGCTCAAGACCATGGTCAACGCGTTCGGCGACTACGCACGGCCGCCGCCGATGGCAACCCACGCGCTGGCGCTCAATGCGCTGGTGGCCGAGGTGCTCGACCTGTACGAGAACGACCAGCGCCTGAGCCTCGCACGCCAGCTCGATGCGGGTGAGCCGCGCGTGCGGGTGGACGCGGTGCGGCTGCGGCAGGCGCTGCACAACCTCATCAAGAACGCGCTCGAGGCGATCGGCGACGAGCGCAAGCCCCAGCTGGTGATCGCCACGCGCGCGCTCGAGCGCGGCGGCGAGCCCTGGGTCGAGCTCAGCGTGGCCGACAACGGCCCCGGTCTGCCGGCCGACTTCGACGAACGCTGGTACGAGCCCTACACCTCGAGCAAGGCGCGCGGCACCGGGCTCGGGCTTGCGGTGGTCAAGAAGATCGCCGAGGAACATGGTGGCAGCGTGCGCGCGGCCAACCGCGCCCAGGGTGGCGCCGAGTTCACGCTGTGCCTGCCCGCAGCGCGTGACTGAAGCGCGTGGCGCCCGCGGCCGACACGCCGCGCGCGTGGCCGGCGGCGTTCAGCGCGCGGGCGCGCCCACCAGCGCATCGATCGCCTCGCGCAGGCGCGTGGCGAACGCGCGGTCGTTGTCGAGCCACCAGGCGCGCGCGTTGGCGCTGAGCCGCGCGCGCTGTGCCTCGTCCAGCGCGAGCAGGCGCTCGACACCCTCGCCGATCGCGGCCGGTTCGACCAAGTAGGTGGTGGCCAGGCGCTGGCTGCCGCAGCGCGCCCATGGCACCAGCACGCCGCGTTCGGGCGTGACCATCTCGTGCATCGGCGGCGCGTCGGTGGCGAGCGTGATCGCGCCGACGCTGAGGCCTTCGACCAGGTGGTGGCCAAAGCCTTCGGTCTCGGACGGGCACAGGTGGAACAGGTGCCGGTTCTGCAGCGTCTGCAGCGCGCCATCGTCGAGGTAGTCGCGCACGAGGTGCAGGTTGGCCGGCAGGCGCTCGGGCAGCCGCAGCGGCGCGCGCTGCACCAGCGTGAGCGTGGGCCAGTGCGGTGCCTGCAGCCAGGCATCGACGATGGCCTGGCTGCCCTTGTTGGGGCTGCGCCCGCCCAGGTGGAAGAAGGTCGGCGTGCGCTCCAGCGCGGGCAGCCAGCGGTCGAAGCTGGTGAAGCCGACGAACCGGGTGGCACAGCCGAGCGCGGTGAAGATCGGCAAGGCGTGGTGCGTCTTGGCAAACACCGCATCGAGCGCGCCCAGCCACGGCCGGTCCTGCTCGGCGAACCATTCCGGATGCGGCAGCAGCACGTTGTGCCGCGCCAGCGCCAGGTGGTCGGGACGGATGCGCTCGTCCATGAGGTTGACATCGAAGCGGCCGCGCGCGGGCCCGCCGCGCCAACGCCGCCACACCAGCTGCGCGCGCCGGCGCAGCAGCGTCGTGCGGCGGCGCAGGCCGCCGGCGCCGATCGCGCTCACGCTCACCTCGAACCCGCCCTGTGCCAGTGCGCGCGCGAGGATCACGAGGTCGCGCGACAGCCCGGCGCCGTTGTCGCGCGCAATGATGTGCACGCTCGTCATCGGCTCATCCCGTACACTGTGCGGCCCTGTCTGGTTGCTGCCCCGCCACGCAATGCCTGCCGCCACCGTCCTGTTTGCGACCTACAACGAGCCACGCTGGCTGGAGTGGGTGCTGTGGGGTTACACCACCCAGACCACCGTCGATTTCGAGGTGATCGTGGTCGACGACGGCTCGCGCGAGGATACCCGCGCGGTGATCGACCGCCTGCGGCCGCAGTTGAACTATCCGCTGCGCCATTTCTGGCAGCCCGACGAAGGCTATCAGAAATGCAAGGGCATGAACCGCGGCATCCTGCTCGCGCGCAGCGACTACCTCATCTTCACCGACGGCGACTGCATCCCGCACCGCGAGTTCGTCGCGCGCCACCTCGCCTTGCGCGAACGCGGGCGCTACCTCACCGGCGGCTACTGCAAGCTGCCGCTGGCGCTGAGCCAGCAGATCACGCGCGAGGACATCCTCGCCGGGCGCGCCACCGACTATGCGTGGCTCGCGGCCAACGGCCTGCAGCGCCACACGCTCAAGCTGCGCGTGCGGCGCGAATGGCTGCGCAGCGCGCTCAACACGCTCACACCGGTCAAGCCGCGCCTGCACGGCCACAACGCCTCGGCGTGGAAGGACGACGTGGTGCGCGTCAACGGCTGGGACGAGCGCATGCAGTACGGGGGCCAGGACCTCGAACTGGGCGAGCGGCTGGTCAACGCGGGCGTGCGCGGCAAGACCATCCGCTACTCGGCCATCTGCGTGCACCTGGAGCACAAGCGCGGCTACATGAAGCCGGAGATGCGCCAGAAGAACGATGCGATCCGCGCCGAAACGCGCCGCAACCGCGCGGCATGGACGGCGCATGGCATCGACCTGCACCTGCACGAGCCGCTGCGCGCCGACTGAAGCGGCACCGCGCCGACCGGCTCAGATCGCCGCGCCGCGCGCGAGCAGGTAGTGCTTGATCGCCTTGCGCCGCACGTAGTCGGCCTCGACCAGCGCAAACACCAGCCCGCGCCAGCCGTCGAGAAAGCCCGCGCGCAGCACGTAGCCGCGCAGAAACCGCCAGGCCGGGCTCAGCACGATCGCGGCCAGGCTCGCGCGCCGGCCGCGCGCATGCAGGTGCTGCGCCATCAGGGTCGAGTAGCGGTCCAGGCGGCGCAGCTGGTCGCCCAGCGAGCGGTAGGCCTGGTGGTCGAGGTCGCCCGCGAGGCGCGCCACCGGCCCGTCCACGCCGACCTGCTCGTGGATCTCGCGCTCGCCGCGCCAGCCGGCGCGGCGCCGGTCGAACAGGCGCAGCACGCGGTCGGGGTAGGCGTTGCCATGGCGCAACGGCGCGCCGAAGTAGTGCGTGCAGCGCGCGAAGCGGTAGGCCGCGGCGCTGGCGAAACCGCCATCGCGCGCGGCCTCGATCGCCGCGCGCAGCGGCGGCGTGACGCGCTCGTCGGCATCGATGCACAGCACCCAGTCGCAGCGGGCCGCCTGCACCGCGAAGTCCTTTTGCGAGCGGTAGCCGTCGAACGCGCGCTCGAGCACGCGCGCGCCGCGTGCGGCGGCGCGCTCGCGGGTGCCGTCGGTCGAGCCCGAATCGACCACCACGATCTCGTCGCAAAACGCGAGCGAATCCAGGCAAGCGTCGATGCGGTCGGCCTCGTTGAGCGTGATGATGCAGGCGGCGAGCGACGGACGGGCGGCGGCGGCGGGCACGGCGGGCTGGGCAGCGGCGGGGAGCGCAAGCGTAGCCGCAGTCGCCTGCGCCGGCCCAGAGCGCGGTGCGCGCTGCTGCGCTATGCTGTTGTCTCTTTTTTGCAACGCAGGTCGAGGCCGATGGCGGCTGCCGCACGCATCCTCGTGGTCGATGACGAACCCGACATCCGCGCCACCATCAAGGACATCCTCGAAGACGAGGGGTATCTGGTCGAGACCGCGGAGTCGGCCGCCAGCGCCCGCGAGGCGCGCCGGCGCCAGCGCCCCGACGTGATCCTGCTCGACATCTGGATGCCCGACCTCGACGGCATCAGCCTGCTGCGCGAGTGGAGCGAGCGTGGCGGCCTGCCCTGTCCGGTCATCATGATCTCGGGCCACGGCAACATCGAGACCGCGGTCGAGGCCACGCGCCTGGGGGCGTGGGACTTCATCGAGAAGCCGCTGTCGCTGGCCAAGCTGCTGCTCGTGGTCGGCCATGCGGTCGAAGCGGGCCAGTTGCGACGCGAGAACGAGGGCCTGCGCCGGCAGGTGCCGGCACCGGGCGACCTGGTCGGCGGCGGCAAGGCGATGCAGGCGCTGCGCGCGCAGCTCGACAAGATCGCCGCGCACGACACCGGCGTGCTCGTACTCGGCGAGGCCGGCACCGGCAAGGAGACGCTGGCACGCGCGCTGCACGAGCGCAGCCCGCGTCGCGCCGCGGCGTTCGTGACCCTGGCCGCGGGCGCGATCGCGCAGGGCAGCGCGGCGCGCGCGCTGTTCGGCGTCGAGGAAGGTGGCAACGTGCAGCATGGCCTGATCGAACAGGCCAGCGGCGGCACGCTGTTCCTCGACGAGGTGGCCGACCTCGACGCCGAGTCGCAGCTGCGCCTGTCGAGCGTGCTGGAGCGGCGCGCGCTGATCCGCTGCGGCGGGCATGAGGCGGTGCCGGTCGACCTGCGCGTGATCGCGGCCAGCGCGCACGACCTCGCCGCGCTGGTCGCCGCCGGCCGCTTCCGCGAGGAGCTGTACTACCAGCTCAAGATCGTGCCGCTGCAGGTGCCGCCGCTGCGTGAGCGCGCCGACGACGTGCCCGAACTGCTGCATTACCACGCCGACTGGTTCGCCAACCGCGACCAGCTGCCGTACCGCACGTTCTCGCTGGCGGCTCAGAACCGCCTGCGCAACCACCCCTGGCCCGGCAACCTGCGCGAGCTGCGCAACCTCGTGCAGCGCCTGCTCGTGCTCGGTGGTGGCAGTGACATCAGCCTGGCCGAAGTCGAGGCCGCGCTCGACACCGAGGCCGCGGCCACGCCCGCGGCCGCGCCGCGCGGTCCCGCCGCCGACATCGATTTCGCGCTGCCGCTGCGCGAGGCGCGCGAGCAGTTCGAGCGCGCCTACCTGCTGCACCAGCTCGCGCAGGCGGGCGGCAGCGTGGGCAAGCTGGCCAAGGTCGCCGGCATGGAGCGCACCCACCTGTACCGCAAGCTCAAGGACCTGGACATCGACCCGCGCGGCGGCAAGAGCGGCGACGAGGCGTGAGCGGCGCGGCAGCGGCAGCGGTCAACGGCCACGCGGTCCCGCCGCGGCCACCCCGTTCAGCTGCGGTTTGTTGCACTGCGGAACTCGTGGGCGACAATACGGTCTCAACGCACAGCTTCATTTCACACTCCATTTGGCGCCGCCCGGA
>WBZR01002075.1_pt1 | contig 22097 bp, 26 predicted proteins | sample 5204231 | NCBI WGS metagenome assembly WBZR01 (sample SAMN12412403, study PRJNA552823) | activated sludge metagenome | isolation source: activated sludge from anammox sidestream of wastewater treatment plant... | place: USA: Virginia | collected 2017-08 | reverse complement strand
CGAGGGGCTGCGTTTCGCGATCCGCGAAGGCGGCCGCACCGTCGGCGCCGGCGTCGTTACCAAGATCCTGGAATAGCCGATGCGCGACCTGATTACGCTGAACTGCGAGTCGTGCAAGCGGAAGAACTACACGACCAGCAAGAACAAGAAGACGATGACCGAGAAACTCACACTCAAGAAGTTCTGCCCGGCGTGCCGCAGTCATACGCAGCACAAAGAGGGCAAAGTCTGAGTGGGGGCCAGTAGCTCGAACTGGCTAGAGCACCGGACTCCAAATCCGGGGGCTGCAGGTTCGAATCCTGCCTGGCCCGCTCTTCGCCGCTGACGCGAAGCGCGCACGAGACAAGCGACCCGATGGCAAACGACCGCTTGCAACAAGTGAAGGAAATCGTTCCGCAGTCCCGCCAGTTCCTCAACGAGGTGGTGTCGGAGCTGCGTAAGGTCCACTGGCCGACGCGCCAGGAGACGGTGGCCGCCACGATCGTCGTGCTCGTGGTCGTGCTGATCGTCTCCCTCTGGCTCGGGCTGGTGGACGGCGTCATCTCCTTCTTCTTCACGCGCTTCCTGGGCGTGCAATGACGATGTCGAACGCAGCCGTGGCCGAGAAGAAGTGGTACGTCGTGCACACCTACTCGGGGTACGAGCACAAGGTGAAGACCGCCCTCGAGGAGCGGATCCGCTCCATGGGGAAGGAGGAGTTCTTCGGCGACATCCTCGTGCCCGCAGAGAAGGTCGTCGAGTTGGTCAAGGGCAAGCGGCGGACGTCCTCCCGCAAGTTCTTCCCCGGCTATATCCTGGTGAACATGGCGCTGAACGACGACACGTGGCACGTCGTCAAGGCGACGCCGAAGGTCACCGGATTCGTCGGCGGCGCGACCGACCCGCCGTCGATCTCGGAGACCGAGGTTCGCCAGATCGCGCAGCAGGTCGAGGAGGGCGCGGTCAAGCCGAAGCCGAAGGTGTTCTTCGAGACCGGCGAGAACGTGAAGGTGGTCGACGGTCCGTTCCAGGACTTCAACGGGGTGGTCGAGGAAGTGAAGCCGGAGAAGGGGAAGCTTCGGGTGCTGATTAGCATTTTCGGCCGGGCGACGCCCGTCGAGCTCGACTTTATCCAGGTCGAGAAAGCGTAAAGGACGGTATTCGATGGCGAAGAAAATCGTCGCTGAAGTCAAGCTCCAGATTCCGGCCGGACAGGCGAATCCGAGTCCGCCGGTCGGCCCCGCGCTCGGGCAGCGCGGCGTGAACATCATGGAGTTCTGCAAGCAGTTCAATGCGCAGACCCAGGCGCAGCAGGGGTTGATCATCCCGGTGATCATCACGGTCTACGCGGACCGCTCGTTCACGTTCGTCACCAAGACGCCGCCGGCGTCCGTCTTGCTGAAACGCGCCGCGGGTATCGAGAAGGGCTCCGGGGTGCCGCACAAGAACAAGGTCGGCACCGTGACGAAGCAGCAGGTTCGCGAGATCGCGCAACTGAAGACCCCCGACCTCACCGCGGGGAGTCTCGAGGCAGCGACGCGAACCGTCGAGGGAACCGCTCGCAGCATGGGCATCGTGGTCGAGGGCTGACGATGGCGAAACACGGAAAGAAGTATCGCGCGGGCGCCGCGAAGATCGAGCCCCAGAGGGCGTACACCCTCGACGAGGCGATCAAGCTCGCCGTCGAGGCGCACTACGCGAAGTTCGACGAGACGGTCGAGGTCGCGGTCCGTCTCGGCGTGGATCCGCGCCAGGCGGATCAGAATGTCCGCGGCACTGTCCTCCTTCCTCACGGAACGGGCAAGAGCGTGCGCGTGCTCGTGATCGCCAAGGGCGAGAAGGTGAAGGAGGCGGAGGGGGCCGGCGCCGACTTCGCGGGTGGCGAGGAGCTCACCAAGAAAATCGCCGACGAGAACTGGCTCGATTTTGACGTTGTGATCGCGACCCCGGACATGATGGGGGCGGTCGGGCGCCTCGGTAAGGTGCTTGGTCCGCGGGGGCTGATGCCGAATCCCAAGGTCGGTACGGTGACGTTCGACGTCGCGAAAGCCGTGCAGGAGACCAAGGCGGGCAAGGTCGAGTACCGGGTCGAGAAGGCGGGCATCGTGCACGTCCCGATCGGCAAGGCGTCCTTCGGACCCGAGAAGCTCGCCGAGAACGCAACGGCGTTGGTGGCGGCCCTCATCCGCGCCAAGCCGGCGGCGGCGAAAGGCAACTACCTGCGCAGCATGTCCGTCGCGACGACGATGGGCCCGGGCGTGATGGTCGATGCGAACGCGGCGCGCGCGCTGACCGTCGCTGCCTGATCGAGGAGGCGCCGTGAACCGAGAAGAGAAGACCGCATTGATCGCCCAGCTCACCGAGCGTCTGGCGGAGGCGAGTCTCGGGGTCGTGACCGAGTACCGCGGCCTGACGGTCGCGCAGCTCAACAAGCTCCGTCGGGAGCTGCAGGCTGCCGGGGCGTCGTATCGGGTGAGCAAGAACACGCTCACGCGCCGGGCGATCAAGGAGACCGCCTTCGCCAAGCTCGACGAGCTGCTTCGGGGTCCGACGGGGCTCGTCACCACGGGCAAGGATCCCGTCGCCGTGGCAAAGGTCCTCGTGAAGTTCGCCGAGCAGAACGACAAGCTGAAGATCAGCGGGGGAGTGCTCGACGGCGAAGCGCTGCCGGCATCCGCCGTGAGCGCGCTCGCGAAGCTTCCGAGCCGCGAGGTGCTGATGGCGCAGCTGCTCGGGCTGCTGCAGGCGCCGGCATCGCAGTTGCTCCGTACGATGAAAGAACCGGGGGCGTCGTTGGTCCGGCTCCTCGGGGCGATCGAGAAGTCGAAGCAGGCATAGCGGGGGTCGATCCGCAGGCGAGTTCCATACGGACGGGCCCCGTGCGCGTCCCCAACTGAAGGAGGAGCAGTATCATGGCTGAAGTTTCGCGTGAGCAGGTCAAGGACTTCATCAAGAACATGTCGCTCATGGACGCGGCGGCGCTCGTGAAGGAGCTCGAGGCCGAGCTCGGTGTGAGCGCGGCAGCTCCCGTCATGGCGGCGATGCCGGGCGCGGGCGCTGCGGCCGGCGGCGGCGCGGCACCGGCCGAGGAGAAGGACGAGTTCACGGTCGTCCTCAAGACGGCCGGAGACAAGAAGATCCAGGTCATCAAGGTGGTCCGCGAGCTCACTGGTCTCGGTCTCAAGGAAGCCAAGGATCTGGTCGACGGCGCTCCGAAGAACGTCAAGGAGGGCGTCAACAAGGCCGAGGCCGAGAGCATCGCGAAGAAGCTCGAAGAAGCCGGCGGCCAGGTCGAGATCAAGTAGTCTCGTCTGGCCGGTTCGGGGCGGCGACGGTTCGAAGGCGGCGAAACGGGGGCGTGCGCTCCCGCCTCATGAAGAAAGGTACGGCATGAGTTCTGTACAGGTCGCGAACAATTTCCGGCTGCGGCGTACGTTCGGTCGGATCAAGAAGATCGTCGACATCCCCAATCTCATCGACATCCAGCAGCGGTCGTACGACGAGTTCTTGCAGCGCGACGTGTCTCCCGAGAGTCGAACCGACACGGGGCTTCAGGGCGTCTTCAAATCCGTCTTCCCGATCAAGGATTTCAACGAGACCGCCTCGTTGGAGTTCGTGAGCTATGCGCTCGGCGAGCCGAAGTACGACGTCGACGAGTGCCACCAGCGCGGCATGACGTTCGCCGCTCCCCTCAAGGTGACCATCCAGCTGGTCATCTGGGATGTCGATCCCGAGAGCGGGGTGCGCTCGATCAAGAACGTGAAGGAGCAGGAGGTCTACTTCGGCGAGATCCCGCTCATGACCCGTAACGGCACCTTCATGATCAACGGCACCGAGCGCGTGATCGTGAGCCAGCTGCATCGTTCGCCGGGCGTGTTCTTCGACCACGACAAGGGCAAGACGCATGCGAGCGGCCGCTTGCTCTACTCGGGACGGGTCATTCCGTACCGCGGGTCGTGGATCGATTTCGAGTTCGACGCGCGCGACATCCTGTTCGTGCGCATCGACCGGCGCCGGAAGTTCCACGCGACGGTGTTGCTGCGAGCCCTCGGGATGACGACCGAGGATCTGCTGAACTACTACTACAAGCGCGACACGATCCTTCTCGACGGTCGCAAGGCGTCGAAAGCGTTCCGACCCGGTCAGCTGCTGGGCATCAAGGCGACCCGCGACATTCGCCATCCCGAGAGCAACGAGATCATCGTCAAGGAAGGCCGCAAGTTCACCAAGGCGGTGATCCGTCAGATGGAGACCGCCGGCGTCGAGCAGGTGCCGATCACGCTCGACGAGGTGATCGGGCGTGTTTCCGCGCACGACGTGGCCGATCCGAAGACCGGCGAGGTCCTGATCGAAGGTAACCAGGAGCTCACGCAGGAGAAGTACGACGTCCTCCGCGAACGGGGCATCGACACGATCGAGGTGCTCTTCATCGACGATCTGCAAGTCGGGCCCTCGCTCCGGAACACGCTTCTCCAGGACAAGATCGCTTCGCCGGACGAGGCGATCCTCGAGATCTATCGACGCTTGCGCCCCGGGGATCCGCCGACCACCGAGACCGCCACCGCGTTCTTCCACAATCTCTTCTTCAACTCGGATCGCTACGATCTCTCGAAGGTCGGCCGCCTGAAGTTGAACCACAAGCTCCACATCAACGTGCCGCTGGAGCAGGGGACCCTGCGTCGCGAGGACATCCTCGAGGTCGTGCGGTACCTGATCGAGCTCAAGAACGGCAGCGGACAGATCGACGACATCGACCACCTCGGCAACCGCCGCGTACGGGCGGTCGGCGAGCTCGTGGAGAATCAGTACCGCATCGGCCTGGTCCGCATGGAGCGCGCCATCAAGGAGCGCATGAGCCTGCAGGACATCGAGACGCTGATGCCGCAGGAGCTCATCAACTACAAGCCGGTCTCGGCCGTGATCAAAGAGTTCTTCGGGTCGAGCCAGCTGTCGCAGTTCATGGACCAGACGAACCCACTTTCCGAGATCACGCACAAGCGTCGTCTCTCGGCGCTCGGCCCGGGCGGCCTCACGCGTGAGCGCGCCGGCTTCGAGGTGCGCGACGTGCATCCGACCCACTACGGCCGCGTGTGTCCGATCGAGACGCCGGAAGGTCCCAACATCGGTCTCATCGCGTCGCTCTCCACCTACGCCAGGGTCAACGACTACGGATTCGTCGAGACGCCGTATCGGGAGGTGGAGAAGGGCAGGGTGACCGACCGGATCCGTTTTCTGTCGGCGCTGGAGGAAGAGGACCTGGTGATCGCGCAGGCGAATGCTCCGCTCGACGCGAAGGGGGCGTTCACCGCCGATCTCGTCTCCGCCCGTAAAGGCGGCAACTTCATGCAAGTGCCGCCGGACCAGGTCCAGTTCATGGACGTATCGCCGAATCAGCTGGTCAGCGTCGCCGCGTCGCTCATTCCGTTCCTCGAGAACGACGATGCCAACCGCGCGCTCATGGGATCCAACATGCAGCGGCAGGCTGTGCCCCTCCTGCGCACCGATGCGCCCCTCGTGGGGACCGGCATGGAGCGCGTGGTCGCGCGCGATTCGGGCGTCACGGTGGTCGCGGAGCGTGACGGCGTCGTCGAGACCGTCGATGCCACCCGCATCGTCGTGAAGGCCGACAAGCCGAGCGCCGACGGCCGCGACGCCGGCGTCGACATCTACAATCTGGTGAAGTACCAGCGCTCGAACCAGAACACCTGCATGAACCAGCGCCCGATCGTCGTCGTCGGCGACCGGGTGAACGCCGGAGACGTCATTGCCGACGGGCCGTCCACGGAGATGGGCGAGCTGGCGCTCGGCCGCAACATCGTCGTCGCGTTCATGCCGTGGGGCGGCTACAACTTCGAGGACTCGATCCTCATCAGCGAGCGCATCGTTCGCGAGGACTACTTCACGTCGGTGCACATCGAGGAGTTCGAGTGCGTCGCGCGCGACACCAAGCTCGGCCCCGAGGAGATCACGCGCGACATTCCGAACGTCGGCGACGAGGCCCTCAAGGATCTCGACGACTCGGGCATCATCCGCATCGGCGCCGAGGTCAAGCCGGGCGACATCCTGGTCGGCAAGATCACGCCGAAGGGGGAGACCCAGCTCTCGCCGGAAGAGAAGCTCCTGCGTGCCATCTTCGGCGAGAAGGCCGGCGAGGTGCGCGACACCTCGCTCCGCGTGCCGCCGGGCGTCGAGGGCACGGTCATCAACGCGCGCGTCTTCTCGCGCAAGGGCGTGACCAAGGACGAGCGCAGCCGGCTCATCGAAGAGGCTGAGGTCGCGCGTCTCACGAAGGATCAGCACGACGAGGACCGCATCATCAAGGACTCCACCTTGAGGAAGGTGAAGAAGCTCCTCATCGGCCGCGAGGCGAGCATCCGTCTCGCCGACGACAGCCGCCGGGTGCTCTTGCCGAAGGGTGTGGTCATCAAGGCCGAGGATCTCGAGCAGATCCCGTCCACGTACTGGGGCGACATCAAGGTCGACAGCGACAAGGTCGAGGACGAACTCTCTCGGGTGGTCGACGCGATGCGCGAGCAGCGCGAGCGCATCAAGACGCTGTTCGAGGAAAAGATCGAGCGCCTGAAGGGCGGCGACGAGCTGCCGCCCGGCGTGATCAAGATGGTGAAGGTGTTCGTCGCCATCAAGCGGAAGCTGCAGGTCGGCGACAAGATGGCCGGTCGTCACGGCAACAAGGGCGTGCTCTCACGCATTCTTCCGGAGGAGGACATGCCGTACCTGCCGGACGGCACGCCGGTCGACATCGTCCTGAATCCCCTGGGCGTGCCGTCGCGCATGAACGTGGGCCAGATTCTGGAGACCCATCTCGGGTGGGCGGCGCGCGAGCTCGGGCGGCAGCTCGCCACCGAGCTGCGGGGCGACGGCGCCGAAGGCGTGGGCAGCGTCCGCCGGAAGCTCAAGGAGATCTATACGAACAAGGACGTCGTCGATCTGGTCGATCAGATCGGCGACGACGAGCTCGCGAAGATCGTGCGCAAGTCGGCGCGCGGCATTCACGTGGCGTCGCCCGTGTTCGACGGCGCGACCGAGGACGAGATCTTCGGGATGTTGAAGCGGGCCGGACTCTCGCCGAGCGGCCAGATCAATCTCTACGACGGTCGCACCGGCGAGCCGTTCGAGCAGCCCGTGACCGTCGGTGTGATGTACATGATGAAGCTGCACCACCTGGTCGACGACAAGATCCATGCCCGCTCGACGGGACCGTACTCGCTCGTCACGCAGCAGCCGCTCGGGGGCAAGGCGCAGTTCGGCGGACAGCGGCTCGGTGAAATGGAGGTCTGGGCGCTGGAGGCGTACGGCGCCGCATACAGCCTCCAGGAGATGTTGACGGTGAAGTCCGACGACGTCGCGGGCCGTACGCGCATGTACGAAGCCATCGTCAAGGGCGAGAACGTCCTCGAGCCTGGCCTGCCCGAGTCGTTCAACGTCATGGTGAAAGAGCTGCAGAGCCTGGCCCTGGACGTGGAGTTGATCGAGGAGCAAGCCGGCCAGTCGCAGGGCTAGCGCGGAGACGACAACATGGTGATGGAAGACCTCTTCAATTTGTTCGAGAAGCCGAAGAACCCCGTCGCGTTCAACGCGCTACGGATCTCTCTCGCCTCGCCGGACAAGATCCGGTCGTGGTCTCACGGCGAGGTGAAGAAGCCCGAGACCATCAACTACCGGACCTTCAAGCCGGAGCGGGACGGTCTCTTCTGCGCCAAGATCTTCGGTCCGACCAAGGACTACGAGTGCAATTGCGGCAAGTACAAGCGCATGCGGCACCGCGGCGTCGTTTGCGAGAAGTGCGGCGTCGAGGTTATTCAATCGAAGGTCCGGCGTGAGCGTATGGGCCACGTGGACCTCGCGACGCCGGTCGCGCACATCTGGTTCCTGAAGAGCCTCCCGTCCCGCATCGGCACGCTCCTCGACATGACGCTCAAGGATCTCGAGAAGATCCTGTACTTCGAGTCCTTCGTCGTCACGAGCTCGAAGAAGGATCTTCCGGGGCAGCCCTTCGAGTACAAGGAGGTGCTCTCCGAGCAGCGCTACCGGAAGGCGATGGAGGAGCACGGCCCGGACTCGTTCAAGGCCGAGATGGGCGCCGCCGCCATCCGGAAGCTGCTCGCCGACATCGAGGTCGACGACGAGTCCGAGCGCTTGCGCGTCGAGATGCGTGAGGTGGGGAGCGAAGCCCGCCGCAAGAAGATCGCCAAGCGCCTCAAGGTGCTGAACGCGTTCCGCGTTTCCGGCAATCGCCCGGAGTGGATGATCCTCGAGGTTATTCCGGTCATTCCGCCCGATCTCCGGCCCCTGGTGCCGCTCGACGGCGGCCGCTTCGCGACGTCGGATCTCAACGATCTCTATCGCCGCGTTATCAACCGGAACAACCGTCTGAAGCGCCTCATGGAGCTCAGCGCCCCGGACATCATCATCCGGAACGAGAAGCGCATGCTGCAGGAGGCCGTCGACGCGCTCTTCGACAACGGCCGACGCGGCCGCGCCATCACCGGTCCGAACAAGCGTCCGCTCAAGTCACTCTCCGACATGCTGAAAGGGAAGAGCGGACGATTCCGCCAGAACCTGCTCGGAAAGCGCGTCGACTACTCGGGCCGTTCCGTGATCGTGGTCGGCCCCGAGCTCCGGCTGCACCAGTGCGGTCTGCCGAAGAAGATGGCGCTCGAGCTCTTCCGGCCGTTCATCTACAACAAGCTCGAGGAGCGCGGCTTCGTCACCACCATCAAGAGCGCGAAGAAGATGGTGGAGAAGGAGAAGTCCGAGGTGTGGGACATTCTCGACGAGGTCATCCGCGAGCACCCGGTGCTGCTGAACCGCGCGCCCACGTTGCACCGGCTTGGCATCCAGGCCTTCGAGCCGATTCTCATCGAAGGTAAGGCCATCCAGCTCCATCCGCTCGTCTGCGCGGCCTACAATGCCGACTTCGACGGCGACCAAATGGCCGTGCACGTGCCCTTGTCGGTCGAGGCGCAGGTCGAGGCGCGCGCCTTGATGATGTCGACCAACAATATCCTGTCGCCCGCCAACGGCCGGCCGATCATCGTGCCGACGCAGGACATCGTGCTCGGGCTCTATTACATGACCCGCGAGAAGCCGCTGGTCCAAGGGCAGGGCAAGCGCTTCGCAAGCCCCGAGGAAGTCCGGATCGCCTACGACCAGGGTGAAGTCCACCTCCAGGCGCAGATCAAGGTCCGGATCAACGGCAACCTCGTGGACACGACGGTCGGCCGCGTTCTGCTGTACGAGATCGTGCCTCCCGAGCTCGGTTTCGCTGACGTGAACAAGGTCATGAAGAAGAAGGAGCTGGGCGAGCTGATCGACGTCGCGTATCGCCGCGCCGGCAACAAGGCGACGGTGATCTTCGCCGACAAGCTCAAGGACCTGGGGTACGAGTTCGCGACCCGGGCGGGCATCTCGATCGGCATCAAGGACATGCTGATCCCGCCCCAGAAGGGTCAGCTGCTCGACGAGGCGACGAACGAGGTCCGACAGATCGAGGATCAGTACAACAAGGGCCTGATCACCGACGGCGAGCGCTACAACAAGGTGGTCGACATCTGGGCGCAGGTGACCGATCGCATCGCGGACGAGATGCTGAGCCAGCTCCGGACCGACAAGTACACCGACGAGAAGGGCGCCGAGAGCACCTCCCTCAGCTTCAACCCGATCTTCATGATGGCTGATTCCGGCGCCCGGGGTAGCGCCCAGCAGATCCGCCAGCTCGCGGGCATGCGCGGCCTCATGGCGAAGCCGTCGGGTGAGATCATCGAGACGCCGATCACGGCGAACTTCCGCGAGGGTCTCACCGTGCTGCAGTACTTCATCTCCACGCACGGTGCCCGCAAGGGTCTCGCCGATACGGCCCTCAAGACGGCGAACTCCGGCTATCTCACCCGCCGGCTCGTCGACGTGGCGCAGGATTCGATCATCACCGAGCTGGATTGTGGAACCCCCGACGGCATCGACATGTCGTCGCTCGTCGAGGGCGGCGAGATCATCGAAGGGCTCGGCGATCGCGTGCTGGGCCGCGTGGCGCTCGTCGACGTCCGGGATCCCTACAACGACGAGATCATTGTCCGCGCCAACCAGGAGATCGACGAGGCGATTGTCGACGCGATCGAGAAGGCCGGGCTCGAGCGCGTGCAGATCCGGTCGGTGCTCACCTGCCAGTCGCGCCAGGGAGTCTGCGGGCTCTGCTACGGCCGCGATCTCGCGCGCGGCCACATGGTGAACCTCGGCGAGGCGATCGGCGTGATCGCGGCTCAGTCGATCGGCGAACCGGGCACGCAGCTCACGATGCGCACCTTCCACATCGGTGGAACCGCGAGTCGTCGTGCCGAGCAGACCACGCTCGAAGCGCGCAACGACGGTACGGTGCGCTTCATCAATCTACAGACCGTCACCAACAACGAAGGCGACGAGGTCATCATCAATCGCAACGGCGAGCTCGCCATCGTCGACGTGCCGGAGGCTGGGCGCGAGCGCGAGCGCGAGCGCTATCCCGTCGTCTACGGCGCCAAGCTGAAGAAGCACGACGGAGCGAAGGTGCGAGCCGGGGATCTGCTGGTCGAATGGGATCCCTACACGCTCCCGACCCTGACGCAGGTGGGTGGCGTCGTGAAGTTCGGCGATCTGATCGAAGCGGTCACCGTCGAGGAGCGGGTCGACGAGCGTACGGGCCTCTCCACCAAGGTCGTGATCGACACCAAGGACGTCGAGAAGCGTCCGCGCATCACGATCAAGGACGCGGCGGGCAACACTGCGCGGCTGCCGAACGGCAACGAGGCGCGCTACCAGCTGCCCGTCGGCGTGCATCTCAACGTCTACGAAGGGCAGGAGCTGTCGCCCGGCGACATCATCGCGAAGATGCCCCGCGAGACCACCAAGACGAAGGACATCACCGGCGGCCTGCCCCGCGTGGCCGAGCTCTTCGAGGCTCGCAAGCCGAAGGAATTCGCGGTGGTCAGCGAGATCGACGGCGTCGTGTCGTTCGGCAAGGACACGAAGGGCAAGCGCAAGGTGGTGGTGACTCCGGAGGTCGGCGAGGCTCGGGAGTATCTCATCCCGAAGGGCAAGCACATCAGCGTGCACGAGAACGATCACGTGCGGGCCGGCGAGCCGTTGATGGACGGCTCTTCGAATCCGCACGACATCCTCACGATTCTCGGCGAGAAGGCGCTTGCCAAGTATCTCGTGGACGAGGTGCAGGAGATCTATCGACTCCAGGGCGTGCGGATCAACGACAAGCACATCGAGGTGATCGTCCGACAGATGTTGCGCCGCGTGCGCATCAAGGATGTGGGCGACGCGGAATTTCTGGTCGGCGATCAGGTCGAGAAGTGGCGCTTCGAGGAAGCCAACCAGAGGATCGAGGAGGCGGGCGGTGAGCCGGCGACGGCCGAGCCGCTGCTCCTCGGCATCACCAAGGCGAGCCTCTCGACGGAAAGCTTCATCTCGGCAGCCTCCTTCCAGGAGACGACCAAGGTCCTGACCGAGGCCGCCATCAACGGCAAGGTCGATCGCCTGACGGGCCTCAAGGAGAACGTGATCATGGGCCGGTTGATTCCGGCCGGCACGGGAATCAAGCGGTACGCGCAGGTCGAGGTCGAGTCCGAGGAGCCCGAGGAGCGTCCAGAGGACCTCCTCGAGGTTCCGACCGCCAAGGTCGAGGCGGAGAGCGCGAGCGCCTGAGCGATCGCGGCGAAACCGACAGAAACTTGACAGTCTAGGCGCCTTCGAATACCTTGCGCGTTTTTTCTGGTCTTTTCGGCGCGGGAGTGTCTTCGCGCCCACAGTGAGACAGGAGCAACGATGCCGACGATCAACCAGCTCATCCGCGGAGGGCGCAAGCCACAACGGCGAAAGCTCGCGGCGCCCGCGCTGCAGAGCTGCCCGCAGCGGCGGGGCGTCTGCACGCGCGTGTACACCTCGACGCCGAAGAAGCCGAACTCGGCGCTTCGGAAGGTCGCGCGCGTCCGTCTCACCAACGGCATCGAGGTGACGTCCTACATTCCCGGCGTCGGCCACAATCTGCAGGAGCACTCGGTCGTGCTCATCCGCGGCGGCCGCGTGAAGGATCTCCCGGGCGTCCGCTATCACATCGTGCGCGGCACGCTCGACTCGATCGGCGTGCAGGATCGTCGGCAGGGCCGTTCGAAGTACGGCGCCAAGAAGCCGAAGTAGGGACGGAGTCGTTCGATGCCGCGTAAGGGTGAGGTTCGTCGTCGCGAGGTACTGCCCGATCCGAAGTTCCACGATCGGATGGTCACGAAGTTCATGAACACCATCATGATCGAGGGCAAGAAGAGCCTGGCCGAACGCACCTTCTACGGCGCCCTCGATCTCATTCAGCAGCGCACGAAAGAAGAGCCGCTTGCGATCTTCAAGCGCGCGCTCGACAACGTGAAGCCGCTCGTCGAGGTGCGTTCGCGACGTGTCGGCGGCGCGACCTATCAGGTGCCGGTCGAGGTTCGTCCCGCGCGTCGCATCTCGCTCGGCATGCGCTGGCTGGTGTTGAACGCGCGCTCCCGGCCCGAGAAGTCGATGGTCGAGCGCCTCGCGGGCGAGCTCAACGACGCAGCCAACAACCGCGGCGCCGCGATCAAGAAGCGCGAGGACACGCACCGCATGGCGGAGGCCAATAAGGCCTTCGCGCACTACCGCTGGTAATTCGCCATGCCACGCCAGTCACCGCTCGAGCGCACCCGCAACATCGGCATCATGGCCCACATCGATGCCGGCAAGACGACGTGTACGGAGCGCATCCTCTACTACACGGGCATCAACTATAAGCTCGGCGAAGTCCACGAAGGCACCGCCACGATGGACTGGATGGTGCAGGAGCAGGAGCGCGGCATCACGATCACGTCGGCGGCGACCACGTGTTTCTGGAAGGATCACCGGATCAACATCATCGACACCCCGGGGCACGTAGATTTCACGATGGAGGTGGAGCGGTCGCTGCGCGTCCTCGATGGCGCGGTCGCGCTGTTCGACTCGGTGGCGGGCGTCGAGCCGCAATCCGAGACCGTGTGGCGTCAGGCCGACAAGTACGGCGTGCCGCGCATGGCCTTCGTCAACAAGATGGACCGCATCGGCGCGAATTTCTTCCGCACCGTCCAGATGATGCGCGACCGTCTGAAGGCGAGCCCGGTCGCGATCCAGCTTCCGCTCGGCACCGAGGACGCGCATGTCGGCGTCATCGATCTGATCGGCATGAAGGCGATCGTGTGGGACGACGAGAGCCTCGGCTCGAAGTACCGCGAAGCGGCGATCCCGGACGCCGAGAAGGCGCAGGCGGAGGAGTATCGCGAGAAGCTCATCGAGGCCGCCGCCGACGCCGACGAGAAGTTGATGGAGAAGTACCTCGAGGGCTCCGAGATTTCCGAGGCGGAGATTCGCGCCGCGATCCGCAAGGGATGCCTGGCGATGACGCTCGTGCCGGTGTTGTGCGGTTCCGCGTTCAAGAATCGCGGCGTGCAGCTGCTGCTCGACGCGGTCGTCGAGTTCCTGCCGTCGCCGATCGACGTGCCGCCGGTGAAGGGCGTCGATCCCGATAGCAAGGAAGAGGCCGAGCGCGAGGCGAAGGACAGCGCGCCGTTCTCGGCGCTGGGCTTCAAGATCATGACCGATCCTTTCGTCGGTACGCTCACGTTCTTCCGCGTGTACTCCGGCGTCCTGACCTCGGGCGGCTCCGTCTACAACTCGACCAAGATGCGCAAGGAGCGCATCGGGCGCCTCCTCAAGATGCACGCGAACAAGCGCGAGGAGATCAAGGAAGTGTACGCCGGCGACATCGCCGCCGCCGTCGGTCTGCGCTCGACCACCACCGGCGACACGCTCTGCGACGAGGACCACGCGATCATCCTCGAGTCGATCGAGTTCCCGGACCCCGTGATCGACGTCGCCATCGAGCCGAAAACGAAGGACGATCAGGAGAAGCTCGGCATCGCCCTCCAGAAGCTCGCGACCGAGGATCCGTCGTTTCGGGTCCAGACCGACAAAGAGACGGGTCAGACGATCATCTCGGGCATGGGCGAGCTCCACCTCGAGATCATCGTCGACCGCCTCCTGCGCGAGTTCAAAGTCGATGCCAACGTCGGCAAGCCGCAGGTCGCGTACCGCGAGACCATCCGGCAGAAGGTCGAGCAGGAAGGGAAGTTCGTCCGCCAGACCGGTGGCCGCGGCCAGTACGGTCATGTCTGGATCACGCTCGAGCCGCTCGCGCCCGGCGGCGGCTTCGAGTTCGTGGACGCCACCAAGGGCGCGCCGATCCCGAAGGAATACGTGCCGGCGGTCGAGAAGGGCATCAAGGAGGCTTTCGAGGGCGGCGTGCTGGCGGGGTACCCGATGGTCGATGTGAAGGCCGTCCTCATCGACGGCTCGTATCACGACGTCGATTCGTCCGAGATCGCGTTCAAGATCGCGGGCTCGATGGCGGCCAAGGAGGCCGCCGCAAAGGCGAAGCCCATCATCCTCGAGCCCATCATGGCGGTCGAGGTCGTGGTGCCCGAGGAGTTCATGGGCGAGGTCATGGGCGACCTAAGTAGCCGCCGTGGCCGCATTCAGGGAATGGATTCGCGAGCGGGCGCCCAGGTCATCAATGCCCATGTGCCGCTCGCTCAGATGTTCGGGTACTCGACGGATCTGCGCTCCAAGACGCAGGGGCGCGCCACTTACACCATGCAGTTCGCTCACTACGAGCCGGTGCCGCAGGCCATCTCGGAAGAGATTGCGGCCAAGGCCGTGGGCGCGTAGCCGGAGGAAGCTATGAGCAAGGCGAAGTTCGAGCGGAAGAAGCCGCACGTGAACGTGGGGACGATCGGGCACGTGGATCACGGGAAGACGACGTTGACGGCGGCGATCACGAAGACGCAGGCGTCGAAGAAGTTGGCGGAGTTCGTGGCGTTCGACCAGATCGACAAGGCGCCGGAGGAGAAGGCGCGGGGGATCACGATTGCGACGGCGCACGTGGAGTACGAGTCGGCGGCGCGGCACTACGCGCACGTGGATTGCCCGGGGCACGCGGACTACGTGAAGAACATGATCACGGGGGCGGCGCAGATGGACGGGGCGATTTTGGTGGTGTCGGCGGCGGACGGGCCGATGCCGCAGACGCGGGAGCACATCTTGCTCGCGCGGCAGGTGGGGGTGCCGTACATCGTGGTGTTCATGAACAAGGTGGACATGGTGGACGACGCGGAGTTGTTGGATTTGGTGGAGTTGGAGGTGCGGGAGTTGTTGTCGAAGTACGAGTTTCCGGGGGACGACATTCCGGTGATTCGCGGGAGCGCGCTCAAGGCGCTCGAGGGCGAAGCGAGCGAGTTGGGGATGGAGTCGATTCAGCGGTTGATGGACGCGTTGGACGCGTACATTCCGGAGCCGAAGCGGGACGTGGACCGGCCGTTTTTGATGCCGGTGGAGGACGTGTTTTCGATCAGCGGGCGTGGGACGGTGGCGACGGGGCGGATCGAGCGGGGGAAGGTGAAGGTGGGGGAGGAGATCGAGATCGTCGGGATGAAGGATACGACGAAGACGACGGTGACGGGCGTGGAGATGTTCCGGAAGCTGCTCGACGAGGGGCAGGCGGGCGACAACGTGGGGTGTCTCTTGCGGGGAGTGAAGCGGGAGGACATCGAGCGGGGGCAGGTGTTGGCGAAGCCGGGGTCGATCACGCCGCACACGAAGTTCGAGGCGGAAGCGTACGTGCTGACGAAGGAGGAGGGGGGACGGCACACGCCGTTTTTCAACGGGTATCGGCCGCAGTTCTATTTTCGGACGACGGACGTGACGGGCGTGGCGACGCTGCCGGACGGGACGGAGATGGTGATGCCCGGGGACAACATCAAGCTGTCGGTGACGCTGATCACGCCGATCGCGATGGACGAGGGGCTGCGTTTCGCGATCCGCGAAGGCGGCCGCACCGTCGGCGCCGGCGTCGTTACCAAGATCCTGGAATAGCCGGTGAACGAGAAGATACGCATACGGCTTCGGGGGTACGATCACCGGCTGCTCGATCAGTCGGTGCGCGAGATCGTCGACACGGTTCGCCGCACGGGCGGACGCGTCGCCGGTCCGATTCCGCTTCCGACTCATATTGAGCGTTTCACGGTGAATCGTTCGCCGCACGTCGACAAGAAGTCGCGGGAACAGTTCGAGCTGCGTACACACAAGCGTCTTCTCGACATCCTCGAGCCGACCCAGCAGACCATCGACGCTCTCGGCAAGCTCGATCTCGCCGCAGGCGTCGATGTCGAAATCAAGCTGCAGTAACCCCTAGGGCGAGCGCGCAATGGTGAGCGGGATCATCGGCAAGAAGATCGGCATGACGCAGGTGTTCACGGGCGAGGGCAGCCTCGTTCCGGTGACGGTCGTGCAGGCGGGGCCGTGCACCGTGGTGCAGGCGAAGATGCCGGCGCGCGATCGCTACGCGGCCGTGCAGCTGGGATTCGGGGCGCAGAAGGCGCAGCGAGTCTCCAAGGCGCTGCGCGGTCACGTCGCGAAGACGGCGAAGGGCCCCTTCCGCGTGCTCCGCGAGTTTCCGGTGGGCGGCGACGCCGCGCTCGAGGTCGGGCAGGACGTCCGCGTCGCCGACGTGTTCCAGGCCGGTGACGTCGTCGACGTCACCGGCGTCAGCAAGGGCAAGGGCACCGCCGGCGTCATGAAGCGCCACCATTTCAGCGGCTTCCCGGCAACCCATGGTACCCACGAGTATTTCCGGCACGGCGGCTCCATCGGAAACCGCTCGTTCCCCGGACGGGTCTTCAAGGGAAAGCGCATGGCGGGGCGCACCGGCAACGCGCGCGTCACGGTCGCGAACCTCGAGGTCGTGGAAGTGCGCGCCGACGAGGATCTCATCTTCCTGCGCGGGGCGGTTCCGGGCGCCCGCGGCGGCACGGTCGTGATCCGGAAGCACGCGGGCGGCAAGCGCAAAGCCGGCGCCGCAGGAGCGGAGTGATGGCCGACGAGAACGCAGCCGCCGCGATCAACGCGCCCGTCGTGACGCAGGCGAAGGCCAGCGCGGGGACGATCGAGCTTCCGAGTGCGATCTTCGGCGAGCCGCTCCGCCGCGCTTTGCTGGCCGACGTCGTGCGCATGCAGATGGCCGGGCGGCGCGCCGGCACCTCGGCGACGAAGACGCGCGGCGAGGTGCGCGGCGGCGGGAAGAAGCCCTGGAAGCAGAAGGGAACGGGGCGCGCGCGTGCGGGCAGCACGCGTTCGCCGCTCTGGCCCGGGGGCGCCATCATCTTTGGACCGCAGCCGCGCGACTACGGCTACACGATGCCGAAGCAGGCGCGGCGCACGGCGCTGCGGTCGGTCCTTGCGCAGAAGCTCCGCGAGGAACGCCTCACGATCCTCGATCGTATCGAGTTCCCCGAGAGCAAGACGAAGCATTTCGTGGCGATGCTCGACGCGCTCGGGATCAACGACAGCGTCCTGGTCGTGATCGACGATGCCGACGTGCGCGTGGAGCTCGCCGGGCGCAACGTTCCGAATGCGAAGGTGCTGCGCGCCGCCGGCCTGAACGTCTACGACCTGCTCCGCTACCACCACCTCGTGGTCACGCGGGCGGCGCTCGAGCGCATCAAGGAGCGGGTGGCGGCATGAAGCGCGAGTACACCATCGTCCAGGCTCCGCTCATCACCGAGAAGGGGACCTACGTCAATGAAGTTGGCAACCAGGTCGTGTTCCAGGTCCGGCCCGACGCCAACAAGATCGAGATCAAGCGCGCCGTCGAGAAGCTCTTCAAGGTGAAGGTCGTCAAGGTGCGGACGGCCAACGTTCTCGGCAAGACGCGCCGGGTAGGCCGCTCCCTCGGGAGCCGGCCCGATTGGAAGAAGGCCTACGTGACCCTCGGTGAGGGGCAGCGCATCGACTTCTTCGAGCAGGTGTAACGAGCCATGCCGACCATCCTCTACAAGCCGACCTCGCCCGGAAAGCGCTTCCGTTCGGGCTTCGATTTCGCCGAGATCACCCGTGACGCTCCCGAGCCGAGCCTGCTGGCGCCGCTCCGGAAGTCGGGCGGGCGGAACAACCGCGGCCGCATCACGATCCGGCATCGCGGCGGCGGTCACAAGCGCCGCTACCGTCTGGTCGACTTCCGCCGCAACAAGGAGCGCATCGCGGCGCGCGTTGCGGCGGTCGAATACGACCCCAACCGGTCCGCGCGACTCGCGCTGCTCCACTACGTCGACGGCGAGAAGAACTACATCCTCGCGCCGGTGGGCTTGCGTGTGGGGGATACGGTGATGGCCGGCGCCGAGGCCGACATCCGCCCGGGCAACTGTCTGCCGCTCAAGAACATTCCGCTCGGCACGATGATCCACAACATCGAGCTTCGGGTCGGCAAGGGCGGTCAGATGGTGCGGAGCGCGGGCGGCGCCGCCCAGCTCATGGCGAAGGAGGGCGAGCACGCCCTCATCAAGCTGCCCTCCGGCGAGCAGCGTCTGGTCCGGGTCGAGTGTCGCGCCACGATCGGCCAGGTCGGCAACCTGGATCACGAGAACATCGCCATCGGCAAGGCGGGACGCACGCGTTGGCTCGGGCGCCGCTCGAGCGTCCGCGGCATCGCCATGAATCCCGTCGACCACCCGCACGGGGGCGGCGAGGGGCGCTCGAAGGGCAACCATCCGCAGACGCCCTGGGGCCAGCCGTCGCGCGGCTACAAGACGCGTCACAACAAGCGAACCAACCGGTTCATCGTCATGCGCCGCAAGAAGTAGGCGCGGGGGCACATCAGCGTGGCACGTTCGATCAAAAAAGGTCCGTTCATCGACGAGCATCTCCTCAGGAAGGTGGAGGGCATGAATGCGTCCGGGGAGCGCAAGGTCACCAAGACCTGGTCGCGCCGCTCGACGGTCATCCCCGACATGGTCGGCCACACCTTCGCGGTGCACAACGGCCGCAAGTTCATTCCAGTGTTCGTGAGCGAGAACATGGTCGGGCACAAGCTCGGCGAATTCTCGCCGACGCGGACCTTCCACCAGCACTCGGGCGCTCGCAAGGCCGAAGTGAAGCCCGGCGCCAAGCCGGCGGCGAAGTAGGGCGAAGGATCTGCCATGGAATCACGAGCCAGCACTCGCCACGTGCGCGTCGGGCCGCAGAAGGCGCGCCTCGTCGTCGACCTTATTCGCGGCAAGAGCGTCGAGGAGGCGATCGGCGTCCTCGAGTTCAACCCGCGTCGAGTCTCCAAGGTGGTGGCGAAGACCTTGAAGTCCGCGATCGCGAACGCCGAGTCCACCCACAACGTCGACGTCGATGCGCTCTACGTGAAGGCGGCGTGGGTCGACGGCGCGCAGACCCAGAAGCGATTCCTGCCGCGGGCGCATGGTCGCGCGACGCGCGTGATCAAGAGGTCGAGCCACGTCACCATCGTGGTCGACGAGCGTAAGAAGGCGTAGGGGGCCAGAGGTCGATGGGACAGAAAGTTCATCCGAGAGGTTTCCGGCTCGGAGTCATCGAGGGTTGGGACTCGAAGTGGTACGCCGGGCGCGACTACTCGTCGCTCCTCCACGAGGACATCCGCATCCGCCAGTTCATCAAGCGTCGCCTCTACCACGCGGGCATCGCGAAGGTGGAGATCGAACGCGCCGCGAACAAGGCGAAGGTCAACGTCCATACGGCGCGGCCCGGCATCGTCATCGGCAAGAAGGGCGCCGAGATCGAAAAGCTGAAGGGCGAGCTGAACAAGCTCACCGGTCGGGACTGCTTCATCAACATCCACGAAGTGCGGCGCCCCGACATCGACGCCCAGCTGGTGGCCGAGAACGTGGCGCTCCAGCTCGAGCGTCGAGTCGCCTTTCGCCGCGCCATGAAGGAGGCCGTCGCGCGTGCGATGCGCATGGGGGCGCTCGGCATCCGCATCCAGTCGTCGGGTCGCCTCGGCGGCGCGGAGATCGCGCGGCGCGAGTGGTATCGCGAGGGCCGCGTGCCCCTGCATACGCTGCGCGCGGAGATCGGGTACGGGCTCGCCCAGGCCTACACCACGTACGGCGTCATCGGCGTGAAGGTGTGGATCTTCCGCGGTGAGGTCATCACGCGACAAGAAGAGGAGCAGCGCCAGGCCGTCGGCGCTTCGTAGGGTCGAACCATGCTCGCACCGAAGAAGGTCAAACATCGCAAGGTGATGAAGGGTCGCCGCGGCGGCTCGGCGTGGCGCGGATCGGGCCTGGCGTTCGGAGATTTCGGGCTGCAGGCGACGAGTCGCGGCTGGCTCTCGGCGCGGGAGATCGAGGCGGCGCGCGTCGCGCTCACGCGGCACATCAAGCGCGGCGGGCGCGTCTGGGTGCGCATCTTCCCCGACAAGCCGCTGACCAAGAAGCCGGCGGAAACCCGCATGGGCAAGGGCAAGGGTAATCCCGAGATGTGGGTCGCCGTCATCAAGCCGGGGCGGATGTTGTTCGAGATGGAGGGCGTTGCTCCCGACGTCGGACGTGAGGCGCTCCGGCTCGCAGCGCACAAGCTCTCGATCGCGACGCAGGTCAAGGAACGCGCAGGAGCGCACGGTGCGAGCTAAGCAGGTGCACGATCTGTCCGACGTCGAGCTCGACGCGCGTCTGCGCGAGCTCGAGGAAGAGCTCTTCGGCCTGCAGCTGAAGCGGGCAACGAGCCAGCTCGAGAACCCCATGAAGATGCGGGCCGTGAAGCGCGACATCGCCCGCATCAAAACCGTTCAGCGCGAACGTCTGAAGGTAGGATGATCATGCACGCGCAGCGCAAGACTCGAACCGGCACCGTCGTCAGCAACGCGATGCAGAACACCGCGGTGGTCGCGGTGCAGCGCCGCGTCCAGCATCCGAAGTACCGTAAGTTCTTGACGCGGCGGACGCGTTACCAGGCCCACGATGCGAACAACGAGTGCGAGGTCGGCGACACGGTCGTCATCACGGAGTGTCGTCCGCTGAGCCGTCACAAGCGCTGGCGGGTCTCGAAGATCGTCGAGCGCGCGGTGAAGCTCTAGGAGCGGACGATGGTGCAGGCGGAAAGCATACTGGACGTCGCCGACAATTCCGGCGCCCGCAAGGTCCTGTGCATCAAGGTGCTCGGGGGCTCGAAGCGGCGCTATGCGTCGCTCGGCGACATCATCGTCGTTTCGGTCAAGGAAGCGATTCCGAACGCCAAGGTGAAGAAGGGCGACGTGATGAAGGCCGTCATCGTGCGGACGGCGAAGGAGGTCGGCCGGCCCGACGGCTCGTACATTCGTTTCGACAACAATTCGGCCGTCTTGATCGACAATCAGCGTGAGCCGATCGGCACCAGAATCTTCGGCCCGGTCGCTCGCGAGCTGCGGGCCAAGCGATTCATGAAGATCATCTCGCTCGCGCCGGAGGTGTTGTGATGCGAGCGGGTGCATCCCGGGTCGCGCGCCCGAAGACGAGCCGCATTCGGAAGAACGATACGGTGATGGTCATCACCGGCCGCGAGAAGGGCAAGACCGGAAAGGTCCTGCGCGTGCTCCGCGAGACGAATCGCGTGGTCATCGAGCGCCTCCACATGGTGAAGCGCCACCAGAAGCCGCGCGGGCAGCAGGCTCCGGGCGGCGTCGTGGAGAAGGAGGCGTCGATCGACCTCTCGAACGTCATGATCATGTGCGATCGCTGCAACGCGCCAGCGCGTATCGGCGGCCGCCGGCTCGAGGACGGCTCCGGGGTTCGCATCTGCCGGCGCTGCGGGGAGGCCATCGACAAATGAGCGCGACCAAAGCTCGCCTGCGAGAGCGATATGCGCAGGAGGTCCTGCCGGCGCTCCAGAAGGAGATCGGCTGCGCCAACGTGTTCCAGGTGCCGCGGCTCGAGAAGATCGTCCTCAACATGGGCCTCGGCGAAGCGATCCAAAACGCCAAGCTCCTCGATGCCGCGGTCGAGGAAATGGCGACGATTGCCGGCCAGAAGCCGGTGGTGACCCGTTCGCGGAAGGCGATCGCCAACTTCAAGCTGCGCGAGAACATGCCCATCGGCTGCATGGTCACGCTGCGCGGCGACCGGATGTACGAGTTCTTCGATCGGCTGGTGAACGTGGCGCTCCCCCGTGTGCGCGACTTCAAGGGCGTGTCGGACCGCTCGTTCGACGGCCGGGGCAACTACACGCTCGGCATCCGCGAACAG